>SXGQ01901030.1_pt1 | contig 120058 bp, 106 predicted proteins | sample 3178371 | NCBI WGS metagenome assembly SXGQ01 (sample SAMN11356859, study PRJNA531348) | freshwater metagenome | isolation source: freshwater sample F1-20 | place: China: Fuxian Lake, Yuxi | collected 2017-12-25 | reverse complement strand
TCTGAACGGACGGAACGATCCGATGAGAAGGATCGCGTCGGGCGGTCTCCATCGCGCTTGGGGCGATCCCCGTACGATGGGCGGTCTCCATCGCGCTTGGGGCGATCCCCGTACGATGGGCGATCTGAACGGGCGGGACGATCCCCGTACGATGGCCGATCTGAACGGACGGAACGGTCCGATGAGAAGGATCGTGTTGGGCGGTCTCCATCGCGCTTGGGGCGATCCCCATACGATGGGCGATCTGAACGGGCGGGGCGATCCCCATACGATGGACGATCTGAACGGGCGGGGCGGTCCGATGAGAAGGATCGTGTCGGGCGGTTTCCATCGCTCTTGGGACGATCCCCATAGGATGGGCGATCCGAACGGGCGGGACGGTCCACATACGATGGGCGATCCGAGCGTTCTGTTTGGGATGCACGGCTCGGCGGCACAAAGTCCGACGTTGAACGATCATTGCTTTTGTTGGCAGCCCTAGGGCGCATTGATCCATCGCTCTCTTGACGAGATGCAGGACCCGAATAATCTTCGGATTTCTTTTTCACAAATAAAATTTAAGGGGCGGTTCAGGATAAAGTATCGGCAGCATCCCTGCTGTCCATGTTGTTTTCATTTTCAGAGTTAACATCCTGAACGGAATGTCCTTCGTAAGTGACCTCCGATCCATCGGAGTCTTGGGAAGAAATGTGTTCGGAATCTATTTGATTGTCTGCACCGAACGGTCCGTGCAGCATTTCCGAGAGGGAGAGGCCATCTTCGTCATCACGACCAATTTCGTGGCCTTCATGCTCAAGATCCTTGAGCTGAGGGAGTTGCTTAATATTATTTATGCCGAAATAATCCATAAAGAGATCGGTGGTGGCATACAGCGTCGGCCTTCCAGGACCATCGCCTTTGCCGCTGATTTTGATGAGGTTTTTTTCGAGTAATTTTTGAATGGAAAAATCACAGTTGACCCCTCGGATTTGCTCAACCTCGGATTTGGATACAGGCTGTTTGTAAGCAACAATCGAAAGCGTCTCCAAAGAGGCAACCGACAATTTCCGTTTGGATTGCTCCAAAACTGCTTTTTGAACAATAGGCAGAAAAGCACTACGAGTCAAAAAGCAATATCCGCCACCACTTTGCACCAATTCAAATCCGCCCGGGCGTTGTTGCCATTCATTCACCAACTCATCCAGCACCTGCTGAACTTGGCTTAATTTAATCGCTTCCGGAAGCAACGAAGAAAGAAGAGCTGTTACCTGACGGGTGTCCAAAGGTTTTTCGCTGGCAAAAAGAAGCGCTTCGATTTGATGGGCCATATCCTGAACGCCCTCAAAAACCACCTGAAAGTCCAAACCGCGATCAAATGGTGAGTGCAAATCCGGTTCTGATGAAGAAACTTCCTCAAGAGATGAGCTCAATTGGGGTACTGTTTCCTGACCAAAATTCGGATTCACTTCAAGCTCTGCCTCCAAAATATGGGCGTATTCAGCCGCAATAGGCGCTGTCTCGTTGTTGAGATTAGCGTTTTGGGGCTTTTTATCGCCTTTTTTGGCCTGTTTTTTCATCGTGGCAAAACTAATTGGAAATCGACCCCTAAATTCGTATACAAGAAATTAATCCTTAATCCCCCTTAAACCGCTTTTTATCCCGAATTCCATGCAAATTAACCGTAGGCTTTGCCCCAGCTTCTATTCCTCTTCTGTTCTGATCCTTTTGTTCATTTCTGTCATGCTAACCGCCTGCCAAAACGCTTCCAAAAACACCAATAAAGAAAAAAACAAGGATTTTCAGGTTTTGGCAGACCAATTTGCAGACATACAGGTATTGCGATATCGTATACCGGGATTTGAAAACCTTAGCCTACAACAAAAGGAGCTCCTTTATTACCTCAGCCAAGCCGCTCGTTCGGGCCACGATATCATCTGGGATCAGAATTACCAACATAATCTTTTGATTCGAAAAACCCTTGAAAATATTGTGGAACATTACGAAGGCGATCGTAAGGATACTCGTTGGGAACAATTTATGGTCTACGCTAAGAGGGTTTGGTTCAGCAACGGCATTCATCATCATTACAGCACACGCAAGTTCTTGCCCGAATTCGATACCACGTATTGGAATACGTTAATCCTCGGCTGTCCCAAGGCGAATTTTCCAGTAACCCCAACCTGTTCCAGCCCAAGTCAATTGGCCGCGTTCCTGCAGCCAATCTTATTCGACCCACAACGAGATGTCAAGCGAGTCAATCAAGAAGCAGGTGTCGACCTAGTCGCTGGTTCATCCAACAATTTTTACAGCGGAGTATCCCAAAAGGAAGTCGAAGCTTATTACAAGCCTCTCAAGAACCCCAGCGATACCACGCCAATTTGGTTAGGCCTTAATTCACGGCTTACCAAAGTCAACGGAAAAGTCACCGAAATACCTTGGAAATCAGGTGGTTTATATGGTCAAGCGATTGATAAAATTATTTTTTGGCTTCAAAAGGCCGTAAATGTAGCCGAAAATCCCAAACAAAAGAAAGCTCTTGAGTTGCTCGTTACCTATTACCAAACAGGGGATCTCAAAACATGGGATGCGTATAACATTGCTTGGGTACAGGATACCGAATCCATGATTGATGTAGTCAACGGATTTATTGAAGTTTATGGCGACCCCTTGGGTATGCGGGCCTCGTATGAGTCTGTTGTTTCCTTCAGGGATATGGAGGCCACCAAGCGAATCAAGGCTATCGGCGATCAAGCCCAGTGGTTTGAGGACCAATCACCTATTTTACCCGAACACAAAAAAGCAAAAGTCACCGGCATTTCAGCTAAAGTCATCACGGTTGTTCAGGAAGCGGGTGATGCTTCGCCATCCACCCCCATAGGAATTAACCTCCCCAACGCGGACTGGATTCGCAAAATGCACGGCTCCAAATCGGTAGCGCTTGGTAACATTGTTTACGCATATAATGAAATGGGCGCCAAAGGAAGCTCCATCCAAGAATTTGCCTGGGATCAGGCCGAAATCGATCGTTCACGGCAATATGGCCCTCTGGCCGGAGACCTCCACACCGACCTTCACGAGGTCATTGGGCACGCATCGGGTCAGCTCAACCCCGGTATCGGAACCCCCAAAGAAACCCTCAAGCAATACGCCTCCACCCTCGAAGAGGCCCGTGCGGACTTGGTTGCATTGTACTATATCATGGATCCCAAACTCACTGAATTGGGCGTAATGCCCAGCCTTGAAGTGGGCAAAGCCGAATACGATGGTTACATTCGTAACGGCCTGATGCTGCAGCTTCGTCGATTAGAGGCTGGCGAAAATCTCGAAGAATCCCACATGCGCAATCGCCAGCTCAACGCCGCCTGGGCCTACCAGAAAGGCCTAGCCAACAAGGTTATCGAGCGTAAACAACGAGATGGTAAAACCTATTTTGTGGTGAACGATTACAAGGCTCTTCGCAATTTATTCGGTCAATTGTTACAAGAAATTCAGCGAATCAAAAGTGAAGGAGATTTCAATGCCGGTCAAGCCTTGGTGGAGACCTATGGGGTGAAAGTCGACCAGCCCTTGGTTGCCGAAGTCAAAAAGCGTTTTGAATCCATCCAATCCAAGCCTTATTCAGGATTCATTCAACCCCGCCTTGTCCCTGTCATGGTCAACGGCCAAATCAAAGACGTCAAAGTTGAATACCCCAATAATTTTGTGGAACAGATGATGGAATTTGGCCGGGAATATGCAACCCTGCCCGTGGTGAATTAACAAGCTCGGCGGGGTATTTACCTAAATCGATAAGTTGTTATCCGCGGATCAGATCCCTGGATATTACTATACGCTGAACCTCGGAGGTTCCTTCGTAAATCTGGGTGATTTTGGCATCGCGCATCATGCGCTCCACATGATATTCCTTCACATAACCGTAGCCTCCATGGACCTGTACGGCTTCGGTCGTCACTTTCATGGCCACGGTGGAAGCAAACAACTTGGCTTGAGCTGAAGCAATGTCATAGTTCATGTGTTGATCCTTGAGCCATGCGGCTTTGAGGCAAAGCAAACGAGCCGCTTCAATTTCGGTAGCCATGTCTGCCAGTTTGAATTGAATAGCCTGGTGATTCATAATTTCGGTTCCAAAAGCTTTGCGTTCTTTGGAATATTGGACACTAAGTTCCATAGCGCCACTGGCAATACCCAGAGCTTGAGCAGCGATCCCGATACGACCTCCTGCTAAAACTTTCATGGCAAATTTGAATCCAAAGCCGTCTTCACCAATGCGGTGGGATTTGGGGACTTTCACGTCAGTGAACATGATGCTGTGGGTATCGCTACCCCGGATGCCCATTTTGTCTTCTTTTTTGCCTACTTGTACACCGGGCCAGGCCTTCTCTACCAAAAAAGCATTGATGCCTTTGTGACCTTTGGCGACATCTGTCTGGGCAATAACAATATAATACGAGGCAGAATTGCCGTTCGTTATCCAATTTTTAGTCCCGTTCAAAAGATAATGTTCTCCTTGGTCTAAGGCCGTTGTCCTCTGCGATGTTGCATCGGATCCAGCCTCCGGTTCGGATAAACAAAATGCCCCGATTTTTTGGCCGCTAGCCAAAGAGGGTAAATACCGTTGCTTCAGTTCCTCTGAACCAAAAGTCTCCAATCCCCAACAAACCAGGGAGTTATTCACCGACATACAAACAGAAGCGGAGGCATCCACCTTAGAAATTTCTTCCATTGCCAAAACATACGAAACCGTATCCATACCCCCACCACCATACTGTGTACTTACCATCATACCCATCAATCCCAGTTCTCCCATTTTAGCAATTTGGGCCGCAGGAAATTCTTGTCGGTTGTCCCGTTCAATAACACCGGGTAACAGTTCCACCTGTGCAAAATCGCGGGCAGCTTGACGAATCATTTGGTGTTCTTCGGATAATTCAAATAACATAATATAATTTGTTAAAAAGGCCGGTCTTGATCAAGGTTATGGAATAAAATTGAGCGAGTGCCAAAGGTAAAATCAAAGAGGTTTGAATTGTTCAAAGGCCTCCAGGCAATCAAAACAATAATGCAAAGACCGGCACAGCGTCGGGCCAAAAGGGGATTTCATGGAGGTGTTTTGGGAGCCACAGCGTGGGCAGGCGGCTTGGGCCAAGGCCTCTAAATCAGGCCCCGCACAACCTGGCCGGCGACGAGGCGGGGGTGCTAGTCCAAAATTCCGAATCTTTTCCCTTCCGACTTCGCTGATTCTTTCTGAAGTCCAGGGATTCTCAAAGGTTGTTTGCACGTCAACGCTTGGGGCCCCCGCCTCAAGCAAAGCCTCTTGAACGGTTTTTTCCATCCACCGGAGAGCTGGGCATCCAGCAAAGGTGGGGGTCAACACAACCCGAACCCCGCCATCTTCATCCACCGTCATCCGGGTTACGATGCCCAAATCCACCACCGAAATGGCCGGAATTTCGGGGTCGGGAACCTGGTCCAAGACTTCCCAATAGCGTTGCAATACGGGGTTGAGACCCTGCGGAATATTTCCCTGTAGGCCCTGCGCGGTATCCGGAGTTGTCGGCTCGAGGTTTACCATTCGGCTTGGGGATCTAGGCGAAAAACCGCCGTCATTTCTTCCAAAAGAGGGGCTAAATATTCGGAATGGTAGCCTTGACGACCACCCAAGACGGGCTCCATACGTTGCAATCCCGAGGCCTCCACATCAACCCCCCACGATGCCATGGATTCCAAAGCCCTTGCTTGCCATTGCATTTGAAGTTTTTGCTCGCCAGGGTACCAGCCTTGGCCCGTAGTCCCTACCTCTTCCATTAAATCCGTCTCCCCGGGCCAAGACTCAAAAAGACCAAGAGCCAACGGCCAAACCTCCTTGAGTGCGGACAACATCCGAAGCCGGCTCTCCTCACTTCCATGGAGCAGGGATTTCATCCAGGTATGGGCATGGAACGTATGGTACTTAACTTCTCCGCGCAACTTGGTCGCCAACGCATGCAAGGCGGGATCCTGAATTTGGGACAAAGATTCGTAGCGCAAAGCCACTGCTTGATCATAACACCAATGACGAACCAAGCTAAAGGCATAATCGCCGATAGGCTGCTCCACCAACCACGAAGAAAGCATTTGATTTTCGGGGCGATTAAAAGCAGTTTGATCCGGATTATCAAGGCCGTACCTTTGATGGAGGATCTCGTAAAAGGCCAAAGAATGACCCACTTGATCCTGGGCGATGGACGAAAATGCAATATCTTCTTCCAAAATAGGCCCTAAGCCGGTCCATTCCGAATTACGATGGCCCATCACCAGTTGATCATCCGCCAAATGCAACAAGTAGCGGGCCAGTGGATGGGTTGGTAGCGATGTAGGCATCATAAGTTGGACTGTCGGGCTTTGTACGCCTCAATTTTATCGTTGACTTTATAGCCGGCTGGGTCCCGGTAACTTTTGGAGGGAGTGGTTCGAAAAACCTCTTCATCCGCATAATCCATTTCCAAGACATCGGCGGTGCAGACCACCCAAAGATTGGAGGTCTCCCCGCGGCGAGCAAACTGTTCTTTGGCCATGGCCATCGCTATTTCCAGACTAGGGGCATGAACAATGCCCACACTACTGTGCTTTTCGCCCCGACGACGCTGATGGAAAACCTGGTAAGAGGGCCAATGATCGCCAGGAATCAAAACAGGAGGTTGATGGGCAGGGACCTCTTCGGCCTGCAAACGATTAACCCGAGGGTCAAGGGATAGAATAGGCATCCACGTCGGGTTTAAGCTAACGGTGTGGCGTAACGGGCATCTGCGCGCCGCAGGGCTGCTCTAACCCAGGCTCCCCGCTCCTCGGCAACCTTACGCACCGCCAACCGTTCCCGGTTGCAAGGCCCGTTACCGTTAATCACTTGAAAGAAAGTGTCCCAATTGGGTTCGGTGAATAACCACTGTCCGGTCGATTCATCCTTACGCAGTGCAGGGTCCGGAAGACTTAGACCCAACTCCCATATTTTGGGAACGTACATGTTGAGAAACTGTTGACGCATGACATCATTTGAAGCCATTTTGACTTTCCAACGCATCAAGGTTTCTGTATGCTGCGACATGGTATCCGAAGGGCCAAAAAAATGCATGATGGGTTCCCACCAACGATTCAAGGCACTTTGTAACATTTCTCGTTGCATAGACGTACCGGTAGCTAACCACACAAAAACCGAGTGTCCCTGCTTGAGGTGGAAACTCTCTTCGTAACAAATCCGTTCCAATGCCCGACAATAGGGGCCATAAGAGCCTTTGGAATTGGCGACTTGGTTGACAATAGCGGCCGCATCAATCAGGAAACCAATTACTGCCACATCGGCCCAAGTCTCGGCGGGATAATTAAAAACATTGGAATATTTGGACTTGCCATTGATCAGGTCGTTGAGCATATCCTCCCGACTTTTGCCTAGGGTTTCAGCAGCCGAATACAGGAGTTGAGCATGGCCAACTTCGTCTTGAACCTTGGCCATCAACGCCAATTTGCGACGAAAACCTGGGGCACGCGTTATCCATGTGCCTTCGGGCAATGCACCAATGATTTCGGAATGGGCATGCTGCTCTATCATTCGAATTAGCTGCTTGCGGTAGGCCGCAGGCATCCAATCCCGTGGTTCTATCTTTTCGCCACGGGCAATACGCTCCTCAAATTGAGCGAGCAATTCCGGATTTTCGGCTGGAGCTTTGAGCTCCTCAGCTCCGGCAGGGACATATCCTCCTCCGTACATAACAATTAATTTAAATGGTTGGATTTAATGAGTTTGGTTTGGCGCTGACGTTGAGTGGGCAATTCCGTACAACCACAGATCCAAAAATCGTTGGGCCAAGGGGATCAGCGCTTCGGCATCAGGGCGAATGGCGCTATGCATTGAACCGTTCATCAGAAGCAAAAGTTGACGCCCCAGCCAAAGGGGATCCCCCTGCACAAAAACTCCTTGGTTCATACCCTCCTGGAAGAGCCTGGCAAAAAATTGTTCATAATCCAAACGCAAAGTCTTGAAAGCTTGCAGAGAAGGATCGCTCAAATGACGCCATTCGTGGACGAAGACCCCAACCGCTTCCCGATCCGAGAATAATAAACGAAGATGTTCCTTGATGGCCAAGGCTAGGCGATCTGTCACCGATAAATCCATTGCGGAAATACGCTGAGCCGTGGAGACAAAGGCATCAGCCATCCCGAAACAAATCTCGTGGAGCAGGGTCTCCTTGGACGAAAAATGGTTGTAGAGCGAGGGGGCCTCAATCCCACTCACCGAAGCCAATTCCCTCATTGAGGTGGCAGCATACCCCTTTCGATGGAAAAGCTCCGTGGCCAAACGGGCTATCTGTGCCCTACGACCATTTCCAATTATCGTATTGGAGGCAATTTCGGCAGGTTGTCCCTCAAACATGGGTCAAAGATACGAACGATCGTTAGTTCGTATTGCAATAACTGCTTTTTTTCATTAGTGACCTAAGTTACATAATGTGCCAAAACCTGTTCTTTGGTCCTAACCCTGTACTTTTGCGGTCATCATCATTTTCGGGCTCTTGCCAATATGAACCCAATGCCCAAAAGTCCCCTTATTCTCGCGCTTAAGCCCGGAATCCTGCAAATTGGCCTTGCTAATATACTTTTGTGGGTAATCCTGATGAATTCCGGATGCCGACCGGATCGCTTTGCGGATGGGGTGAGTGTGGACCTGCGCTACGAAACCGATACCTTGCTCTTCGATACGGTCCTTGTTCAAGCCTCCTCCATTACTCGGCGTTTCAAGGTGTACAATCCCACCGAAACGGATTTGTTGATCGACCAAGTTTTTCTGGGTTCTACCATGGCTACCTCCACAGGAAGCAGGCCCTCGGGCTTTAGGCTCAACATCAACGGGCTCGCGGCCAATCGAGTGAACGGTTTGCGCTTGGCGGCCAAGGATAGTATTTACATTTTTGCGGAGGTAACCGTGGACCCAAATGACAGCCTAACACCTTTCTTGGTTACGGATTCGGTGTTTTTTGTGACTGGGAACCGCATCGGTAAAGTCATGTTAACCGCTTTCGGGCAGAACGCCCGATTTTATAAGGACTCCATCATCGGAACCTCGGTATGGACCAACGAGAAACCTGTGGTGATTTACAATTCCATCCTGGTGGATTCCATGGCGACCCTATGGATTCAGCCTGGGACCAAAATTTATTTCAATGGCCTTTCCACCCTTTATGTTCTGGGCACTCTGCGAGCACAGGGTACGGCCGAATCACCCATCGAAATGCGCGGTGACCGTTTGGATCCTTTCTACAGGGACCTTGCAGGGGCATGGAATGGGATTCACTTCCTGCGAGGCTCGGGCAATCATTTCATGCGCCATGTGGTGCTGCGGAACGGGTCGGTGGGCATTCGTGTGGACTCCTTGCCTGTCAATGGATTAGGCCCCAATCTTCGGCTCGAAAGCGTGTGGGTGGATCATTTTGCCCAGGCCGGTATTTTTGGTAACACTGCCCATATCGAAGGCGATAATATTCTGGTGAGCAATTGCGGTTTGTTTAATTTTCTAGGCGATTACGGGGGCATATACCGATTCAGGCACAGCACCTTTGTGCACATGAATTCTGAATTTCCGAGGTCGTATCCTCTCTTTGTGATGAGCAACAGAAATTTAGGGCAACCGCCACGACCCAACAACGCCTCGCTGGACTTGTTCAATTGCATCCTGTGGGGAAGTGCGGATGAAGAATTGGCGCTGGATACCACTGGTTTGGGCAACGTTACCTACAACCTTCGGTACAGCATTCTTCGAAGCCTGAGAGTTTGGCGGGGCCAAAACCTGCGTTACGCGAACCCCAGGTTCAAAAATCCATCCGAGCGGATTTATACCATTGACACCTTGAGCCCAGCATTCCGTGCCGGCGAAGACCTTCGATCCACTTACCCTGCTTTGGGCTTTGACCTTCAAGGGCGATTACGCCCTGCCATTCCCACCTTAGGCTGTCTGGAACGATTCGAATAAAGCCTTTCACTTGAGCGTTGTTTTAAGTGCCTAAGGCAAGGCAAGACCCTGCAGATGGTATCTTTGACTTAATATATTTTGAACTTTCTTCCGTTAATGCCATTCAAACAAATTCCATGATTCTCGTTCCCTACGATTTCACCCCTCCTTGTGACTGTGCGATTCAACATGCTACCCTTATTGCTCGCAAAGGCAACCATTCCATCCAACTTCTCCATGTAGTGAATTCAGACAGCAAATCCTTGATGCGTAGGGATAAAATCAGCCTCAAGGACCTTAACGATCGTATGGCAAACCTAGCGACCAGGGTTCAAAAGGAATCGGGCATCGAAACGGGATACGAAATGGTCACCGGCTCCATCTTCACCACGATCCCTGAGTATGCCGTAGAGTCCAAAGCCAAATTGGTCATCATTGGAACCTCCGGACTCGTAGGGTTGCAGCATTTGTTTGGGTCCAACGTGATGAAAATTGCCGAAAAATCTGTTGTTCCTGATATCATTGTTCAAGAAAGGCCCCTTAGACCGCACGGCTACAAGACCATCGTGATGCCAGTAGATGCCGGTAAAGAATCCAAACAAAAGACCTTCCAAACGGCTGCCTTAGCAAAAATCTTTGATGGAGCCGTCCATATTTTTGCTGCATTTGAAACGGATGAATTCCTGAAAAACGCAGTTGATAACAATATTCATTTTACAACAAGGCACTTTGACGCTCAAAGAATTCCCTATCAAATTGCTTACGAGAGCGAAGATGGGAAACGCTATGTCGACCAAATCACCCAATACGCCATCAGGGTTGAAGCCGACCTGCTTACCATCATGACAGGTGATCACCGAGGCTTGTTAGACATCATATCGGCTTCTGAGACTGAAGGCGAACATATTGTAAATAACCAGGCGCAGATTCCAGTGATGTGCATTGACCCTCAGAACGCCCTCTACGGTTCGGTCTTTACTTATTGATTCATTCGCAATTCCAGCCTATCCCAAACTTACTATGCAAGGCATGATCAACGAAAAATCCAAAACCATTGCGGTCGATTTCGACGGCACAATCGTGGAGCATGCCTATCCAGCTATCGGGAACGAGATGCTGTTTGCCTTTGCAACCCTCAAACGCCTGCAAGAAAGAGGGCATAAATTAATTCTTTGGAGCATTCGGGAGGGACAAACCCTTCAAGAGGCGGTGGATTTCTGCAAAGCGAACGGCGTGGAATTTTATGCAGTTAACGCTAATTTTCACGGGGAGGTTTTGGAACCGGGGGTAAGCGCACGCAAAGTCAATGCCGATATTTTCGTTGACGATCGTAACGTCGGTGGATTTCGAGGATGGAGCGAAATCTATCAGATGTTGCATCCCGAAGATGGTCCTTTTTTTCACCAACTCGAAAACGAAAAAGCCCATTTTAATTACAAGGAGGCTCGTAAAAAGAAAGGCATTTGGGGAAGAATTTTCGGGAAATAAAGTCCCGATGATTCACCTCAAAAATCACGAAGAGCTTGAATGCTGCCGTTTAGCAGCTGATCTGGTGAGCAGGACCTTGGGGATATTAGCGTCCTATGTGAAGCCAGGAATCACTCCCCTCGAATTAGATCATATCGCAGAAACGTATATCCGGGATATGGGTGGAATTCCTGCATTCAAAGGATTGTATGGTTTTCCCAACACTTTATGCATTTCGCCCAATGACCAAGTGGTCCACGGGATTCCGAACAACCAAGCCCTTCGTGATGGAGATATCGTGTCCATTGATTGCGGAGTAAAATTACACGATTTCATCGGCGACCAAGCCTTCACCTTTGCGGTAGGTGCTGTTTCAGAAACCGCTAGCCGGTTGATGCGCATCACCCGCGAATGTCTTGACCTTGGCATTGCCCAGGCCAAGGCTGGGAACCGAATCGGTGATATTGGTTACGCCATTCAAAACCATGCGGAATCTGCGGGCTACGGGGTAGTCCGCGAACTAGTTGGGCATGGCCTCGGACGCCAACTTCACGAAAAGCCCGAAGTCCCCAATTATGGCAAAAAGGGTCACGGTATTCGTCTTGTGGATGGCATGGTGCTTGCCATTGAGCCGATGATCAACGCAGGGAACAAATCCCTACGCCACGAACGGGATGGGTGGACGGTTCGTACGGCGGACAGGTCCTTGTCAGCTCATTATGAACACGATATTGCCTTGATTCAGGGTCAGTGCTCCGTCCTGACGACGTTCCAATATGTGGACGAGGCGTTGCAAGGTTCTCTGCAGGTTTAAATTCACGGCGAAATTTCATTTTCATTATGGGAAGAGCCTTTGAATACCGAAAAGCCCGCAAGTTTGCGCGATGGGACAAAATGTCCAAAATCTTTACCCGCATCGGCAGGGAAATTGCCATGTCCGTCAAAGCCGGTGGACCTGAACCCGAAAGCAATACCCGCCTTCGCGCTGCTATTCAAAATGCCAAGGCCGCCAATATGCCCAAAGACCGGGTCGAGGCGGCGATCAAAAAGGCCTCCAACAAAGACGAAAAGGCTTACGAAGAATTCATATACGAGGGTTATGCCCCTCACGGAATTGCCGTTTTGGTTGAAACGGCCACCGATAATCCCACCCGAACAGTTGCTAATGTAAGGCATATCTTCAGCAAATACGGTGGCTCCATGGGTACTTCAGGGTCTGTAGGTTTTTTGTTTGAGCGCAAAGCCACCTTTCGATTAGACCCAGGGGATAGGCCCGCCGATGAATTGGAACTGGAGCTGATTGATGCCGGTGCCGAGGACGTCCAAGTAGAGGACGGTGAATGGGCCTTAACCGCAGCCTTTACGGATTACGGTCAAGTCCAAAAATCACTGGAAAACCTTGGTATTCAGATTATTTCATCTGAGTTAGCCTATATCCCGACCATGACCAAAAGCCTGGAGGAACCCCAGGCCGAGGAGTGCATCCGCTTGATGGATATGCTCGAGGAAGACGATGATGTGCAAAACGTTTACTGCACCTTGGCCTAAAAGACCTTAATGTGAAAGCCCCACTTCTTCCCAAGGTTGGGCGACTTTTGCTTATTTACCCACAAAATTTATTTTTTTGGGGTTGCTGACCTTGAAAAAAGCATTTTTTAGCCTATTTTGGGTCATTAAAACCAAATTATGGACAAGTATAACCAAATTCTCGAGATGGTCACCGGTATGGAAAAGGACTTTCAGAAGTTCTATGATGCCGACAACAAGGCTGCAGGTACCCGCATTCGCAAGGGTTTGCAGGAGCTCAAAGCCCATTGCCAAACTCTTCGCCTAGAAATTCAAGGAATGAAGAACGCGGGCTAAGTTTCGACTACAGCGACAAAATCAAACGAAAACCCCATCCGCTCCAGCGGTTGGGGTTTTGGTTTTTGGTAGATTCGGAAGAAACCGTATAGACTTTGTTGAGTTGAAATTGGGTTGTAAAATGGAATACATCCAGTCCCAGGCCTCCATAGATTCGATTCAGCTTCCATCCCGCTTCGCCATGCATCATTCGGCCTGGTTCAGCAATCCAGTATGTATGTAGTGTTTCGACCGCACGCGTTTTGGCCAAAGCTTTCCAGCGAGTCACGGTCAACCGCTCCGAGGAATATTCTTGCATAAATCCTACCCATTGAGATTGAGAGGAGAGGCTGTAGGGATTTATCCCCCTAATAGCCATGGAAGGGTCCGGCCCAATTCCGTAGGAGGCCGATGACCAATGATGCCAATCCGCAAACTGGGTGGGCATTTGAAGAAATCCTCCCCAAACCGCATAACCATGCCAAACCCGGTCTGCGCCGAGATTGGCCTTGCGGTCCGCATAAACCTGAACCTTGGACCATGGCTTCCACGAATTAGTTTGTGCTTCCCCTCCCTGAAAGGCTCCTGTATTCATTGGCCTAACCCAAGCTTGGTTGATATCAAGGCCGACGGCCATTTCATTGGTGCGACGATAACGTGTCCATCCATTGAACCGACGGCGCTCGGTCATCGGTTCCCAACGCCATCCTGCATTGAACTGGAGCTTGTGATGGTCCGCAAAAATTCTTTGCGTTTCTTGAAGAGGCTTGAGGAGCATAAGACCACTGGCAGATCGAAACCACAAGGATGAGGCCCACATCAGAGATGAATCCGTATTGGAGTTTTGCAACCAATATTGGCGATTTTCCAGTTGGGCGCCAAGCCACATTCTAACTTTCCGATGAACGCGCTGCTCCAAATTCACTTGCAAGCGAGCGGTTCTTACGCCCTCCAATCCGCTGTACGCGGTATAAGCTTCCGGATTTGCATTCGCATCCCAAGCGGGAATGCCTTCCCGAAATCTATTACGCAAACCCGAGAAAAGATGAGTCCCTTGATTGAATACCGCCTGCCCCAAGGGATCCACCGTCACCCCTGCCTTCAAATTCAAACGATATTCCGCATTGTATTGGGACCATTGCAAAGTTGGGAGCCACTGATGTCGTAAAGTGCCCCAACGCAATCCGGCATTCCATTCCCGGTTTAAGTTCCATTCATTCCTGCTTAAGTGACGGAAATTACTAGACCATACCCATCCCTCCAAAGGATTATAAAATCCCCAATCCTTCAATATGTGCTTATTGAGGCTAGTCAATTCCCATTCCTCGTAAGCTCGCCCCGGGAAATCCTTTCCCTTCTGTCTTTTGAAGGTTTCCCATAGATTCCTGAACCCCAATGGCGCAATCCTGCGTAGAGAGTCCTTTCGATCATTCTCCAGATTAACCATCCTCAAACTATCCCCTCTGAAATATCCTAACTGTTCCGAACTGTCCAGACTTATGGTCCTCAAGGATTCCCACAGAGAATCTTGGGCATGATCAGCTTGATCATCCACTTCAAAAACATACTCCGCATCAAAATCATCCTTGCGGTATATTGCTTCTTCGGCCAAAATTAGAGAATCCTCCTCAATCAATTTATTGACCGTATCAACGTTTGCAAAGGTGTCCGCTGGAATAGGATGAATACGTTTAGGGATGTTTGATCCGCTCTGAGACGACGAAACCACTTTGGGTCGAACCCCTCTTGAAGGCAAAATGGACTTGGGGGCAGATTGTTGCCCTGCGATGGGGGTCCCTGCAACCACTTGCTTAAAATTCCGAATGGAACTAACATACCGAATGCTGGCAGATGCTCCCAGCATGCCCACCTGGATGCGAAGGTCTTCCATGCATTGTAACGATACCCCTTGAACCCTCCGGAATTGCTTGGCAATCTGATAACGATCGCCCCCGGGGTTAACCACTTTCAAATCAGCTGCTGCTAAGCTCCAATCCCTGCTTCGCAAAACAAAATAGCCCTCATAAAAATTTACCTTTTGACGGCGAGGCTTCACCCTGATGCGATGCAATCGTTCACCGTCTTCATCTTCCGAACCAAGGTATTCAAAACGATAATACGTGAAAGCCTTGGAAGAAAAAGGAGAAATCCAATCCCCACTTCGAGCAACGTATAAATTAATGTTTGAATAATTAAGATTGGCATTGGAGGAAACCCCGGACGGGAGATTAGACCTTCTCGATAGGACTTTTTCCTCAAACTTTCGTGGTCTTTGGAAACGAATCCTGCTCGCAGACTCCATAACATAAGTCGTCTGTGGGTCGATGCCTTGTTTACGTAGTTGACCTTTAAGAACCCACGGAACTTCTAGGATTTTGAATTGCCCTTTGACATAAGTCTCCGCCTCGTAACTTAATGGGCCAGAGGCATGAAAAGGCGCTGCTGCGATCGCCTTACGCATATACCCATAGGCCGGATCTTCAGCCCCAGCCTTGATGGTAACTTCTTGTAAACCAATGACTCTCCGTAATAATACCAAATCGGGACCCGAGGCCAAACCCTGCGATGCCGCTGCCAAAGAAAAGGTCAAGCGCAGAGGCTGATATCCCAAATGGGAACAATAGATGACATAATCCCCGGCGGGGATCATGATTTCGTATTGTCCGTTTTCGTTGCTCAGTCCAGTTCGTTGACCCGGCTCCATAACGATTGTGGCATAGGCTACGAGCCTACCCTCTGTATCCAAAACCCTGCCTCTTACTTTGATGAGAATTGTAGGATCCTTGTAAACGTGATTCTCCACCGCAAACACCCCAAAACCAGAGACGGTGAACAACAGCGTCCAAAAGAATAATAATCGATAGCAACAAATATATTGGAGCATACGAACCATCCAAGTAACCCTCAACCCGCCCCCTTGAGGAAAAGGCATTGTACCGAAGGCCGGACTCGAACCTGCACGTCTTGCGACACACGCCCCTGAAACGTGCGCGTCTACCAATTTCGCCACTTCGGCAAGATTAAACTTCAAGAGCCAACCAGCTTACGACTTTAGGCCTCAAGTTGACCATTCACAAAGATACGCTCATGGCAGAGGGTTTGTCTATCTTTGAAGGACCCTATGGCAGCCGGACCTCCTGTAAGCATCAAGACCTCCACCGGTTTCACGATCCTTTGCCTTCATGATCCTCATTACAATCTGGCACATCTAGCCTTGATCAACGACAGCGGCAGCAGGGATGACATGCCCGTTGGATCGGGAGTGACGCATTGCCTTGAGCATCTGTTGTTCAAAGGCACCTCGGACCGCAACACCTTTCAAGTACTATCGGAACTTGAAAACAAAGGGGGAGACCTCAATGCCTTTACAACGAAGGAGCGTTTGGTCCTTCATGCCTCCTGCCCCGCCATTCACAGCTTGAACGCCCTTGATTTATTAGGTGATATGTGGTGGCATTCGAATTGGAGCGATGAGGAATTCCACAAAGAACAAAAGGTCATCCGAGAAGAAATCGGTATGTATAGGGATAATCCGGAGGAGAGCCTCTTGGAAGAATTTGAAGAGCTGGTCTTTGGCCGGCATCCGCTGGCACATCCCATTCTCGGGTTTGAGCATCAGCTCATGTCCCTTAGCCCCAAAGAAGTTCATGCCTATTACCGAAATATCTTTTTGCAGAGGCCTACAGTATTGGTTTACCATGGACCCCTTGAGCCAAATGAGATCAAAGCCGCTATTGAACGTCGCTACCCAAAGGCCAGGAGGGCCCGAGTTCCGGTACAAACTGCTCCCCAACGACTTCGACCCCAAGGCCTACGTCGAAGCAAATCCCTCGAAAAAGTTCAGGATTTCAACCAAGCCTACGGCATGATCGGCGGACGCGCACCCTCGGTGAGCGATGAAACCCGATGGGCCATAGCTCTTCTCTTCAATTGGCTGGGTGGCGACCATATGAGCGCCAGATTGAGTATGGAGCTGCGCGAGAAACTTGCATTAGTTTACGAAATTGAAGCGCAGTACAGCCCTTACTCCGATACTGGAATGTGGTCCGTTCAGTTTTCTTGTGATCCAAGCAACCATCCTATGGTTCAAAAAAGAATTGAGCATATACTAAACCGGCCAACCTTGTCGACCCCCACGGCAAGCGAATTCAAAATTGCCAAAGAGCAAATGATTGGCAGAATTATTTTGTCGGAAGAAAACCGACTACAAAATATAATTGGCTGGGGCCAAGCCCACCTCGATGGTAACCGACTTCTTGACTCCCACGAAATCATGGATCGTATCCATCGAATACCAAGAACTGCCGTACTGGAGGCAGCTCGCCACTTGTTCCGCGACTTACCCAAGAGATCCTTGCTTTGGACTTGCGCCCCTTGATCCAACGCTTTTGATTCTGTTCATTTCCTATGCACTTTTTACCTGAACCTCTCGAAGCCTATATCAACCAGCACAGTAGTGCGCCAAGTGCTATGCTCCAAGAGTTGGAGCGAGATACGCACCTACGTTGCCTTATGCCTCAAATGTGTTCTGGTCATCAACAAGGACGCTTGCTCGCACTCCTAAGTAAAATGTTACGACCTCGAAGAATCCTTGAAATTGGAACCTATACCGGCTACTCGGCCCTATGCCTCGCGGAAGGACTGACCGAAGACGGGCAACTTCATAGCGTCGATAACAACGCCGAAATCATGGACATGGCGCAATCCTATGTGGATCGGTCTGCATACCGTGAGCAAATCACCCTGCACGAGGGTTCAGGATTGGATTGGATCAATCGCCTCGACGAAAATTGGGATTTGGTCTTCATCGATGCGGACAAAGAGAATTATCCCAATTACCTTGAGGCTCTCCTACCCAAGCTGCATGTGGGAGCCATCATCCTGGCAGACAACGTTTTGTGGAGCGGGAAAGTTGCAGATAGTGGAGCGGACGATGACGAAACCAAGGCCCTGCGCTTGTATAATCAAATGATCCTAGAGAACCCCCGCTTGGAAGCGATGATTCTATCCGTGCGGGATGGAATATCGCTGGCGAGGGTAATTCAATAAACAAAGTTCTTGAAGGTGGCTAGCAGCAATTGGCCGCTAACCTAGAATCTCCAACCAACGCGTACCGTTGGCAAAGCACTGAAATTGGTGCTCACCTTGCGATCGGCAGGAGCCAAATTGACCTTGGCAGAACCGTCAAGGCTTTCGATTTCAAATTCGACAATACGGTTATTACGAACATTCATTAGCCAATTAAACTCAAGGCCCATATACAAATTCTCAATGAGGTAAATATCAACCCCGGCAACAGCGCCGAAATTATAAGAGAAGAAAGGGGCGTTAAGACTGGCTGTGGTTTGGAACTCATAAAATCCATCGCCTAGTGCTATGGTGGAATCATTGTAGTCCTTCCAGAGCTCTTTGCCACGTCCTGCACCAATACCGGCTACGGCTCCAAAGTATGGTGATACTCTTCTGGAACCGTAAGGATGGTATTCCAACCCTCCTTGCAAACCCCATGAACGATCGATGACCGTCCTTGTACCCACTTTACCATCAAAATTGTCAGGATTTGAATAAACGTTTTCAACTATTGAATTGGTGGCTGCATTTGCTGTACCCCTTAACGCATACCGGTCTGATAGAAAATAGCGGTATCTAATCTGTGGCAATACCACGGTGATACCTTCTGAAAAATTTAAACCGCCCTCAATTGTGGAACGATGAGCGCCATAGCTAACAAATCCGCTGCCGTTTTTGACGGCAATGGGCTTCTGAGCGTAGGCCGAAGGAGCTCCGGCAAAAACAATTAGGGCAATAGCAGTAAAGGCGAAGGCTTTCAAGTTCATAATTAATCGGATTTAGATTGTTTGAGGCGTTTTAATAGGTGGCTTAGGTATAGTTTTAAACATGTATTCAATTTTCAAAAATAAACAATCAACCGCCCTAAAACACCTAATTTGAAGAATTAATTGCAAATGGCACGAACAAATCTAAATTTAACCGAACCAAATTCTAGGCCTTATCAATCGTGTTTGAATTACATTTACCCCTCAAGTTTAGAGTTTTAGTCCTTGGCTTCATGACCCTCCTCGGGTCCGCCGAGGTATCGCAGGCACAAGCATCTCGCGCAGTTTCTCGGGGCTTTGCCATGTATAACGACAGTGTATTGGGTCGAATTGACGTCTTTTTGCCGCCGGATAGCTTAGTGGAGATGTTGGACAACCCCTATTCCGACCGAGAATACCGCTCGACGGTAGTTTTCACTAGGGCGGGATTTCAAGATAGCCTTTTTGAATGCGGTTTGCGCATTCGCGGTAATACATCGCGAAGCGCCCAGAAGAAACAGTTTCGGATATCCTTCAACACCTTCAGACCGGGGCAGAACCTGGAAGGGATCAATGATCTCAACCTCTATGGGATGCACAACGATCCTTCCATCAGCCGGGCCAAATTCTATTATGACCTAACCCACCGGGTCGGCGGGCGTTCAGCAAGGGCTGCCCATGTGAATCTCTATTTCAATGGGCGCTTCATGGGGGTTTATGTGAATGTGGAGCAAATGAACGAAGATTTTCTGCAGAGTGAATTTGCCCAAGATTATGGGAATTTATTCAAATGCCTTTGGCCTGCGGATCTGGTGTACATTTCTAACGATCCCAATGCTTACAAATTGACTTCCGGAGGACGGAGGGCTTATGAGTTAATGACCAACACGACCGCCGACGATTATACGAATATTGCCAATTTTATTCGCACCCTTAACCAAACTGCATCTTCGCAAATTTATTGCCAGCTCGATAGCATCTTGGATATCGAATCCGCCTTACTCACCCTAGCCACGGACCTTAGCACAGGACATTGGGATTCGTACTATAACAAAAATAATTTTTATCTCTACAACCATCCAATCGACGGACGATTTAGGTTCATGCCTTACGATCCTGATAATACCTTGGGGATCCAATGGGGCGGGCCAAATTACCAAACCATCTCACCTTTCTCGTTCACCCCGGGTGAATCCAGGCCATTGTACGATAAACTCATGGCTAACACGGACACCCGAAATATCTACGGATTTTATTTGAGAAGAATTGCTAATCAACAAGTTAGCTCTATATTTCTGGCACATATGGATTCCATTCGAAGCCGCATTGCCCCTTTTGCTTTGGTGGATACCTTCCGAACCCTGGATTATGGCTTTACGTACAATAAATTTCTGTCCTCTTTTGCGGGAGCAGCCGCAGGTGGCCATGTCAACAGCAGCATCATTCCCTTTCTTAGTGCTCGATCCAATGCCACATTGAATGCTTCTCTGGGGCCTGCAAACCTACCGCCTATAGTGCACAGGCCCATGGTTATCAACCCTTACCCCGGAAGGCGCGCGACTGTTCGTGTTCGCATTGAAGATGAATTGAGCAACGGCATCCAAGCGACGGTAATAGTAACACAAGACGGTCAATCCCAAACCCTCCCCCTCTGGGATGATGGACATCATGGGGATGGGGTGGCCGGAGACGGGATGTACGGTGCCTATGTTACGTTGAACGCACAGGTTCAAAATTGCAGCCTCCAGGTGCAGGCCAGGGACTCAGCCCAGAACCTAAGGACCAGGCCATGCAACCCCATGCGCATCAAGACCAGGCCCATGGGCCCTCTCTATTTGAACGAAGTCATGGCCTTGAACCACAACGGCGTTACGGATCAAAGCGGGAGGACCAGCGATTGGATCGAACTCCATAATGCAGGGAACCAACCCTGGGTGACCGGAACCAACACTTACCTAACCGATAACATAGCCATTCCTGGCCTTTGGAAATTGCCCAATATCAGCATACCGGCCGGTGGCTATGCCCTGGTATGGGCATCAGGCGATACGACCCGGGGTGCCATGCACGCCAATTTTACGCTGTCCGGGTACGGGGAATGCTTGGGTCTATTCAAGTTCCAAAGCAACCAGTTCCAAATCCTCGATAGCCTCTGCTATACCCCGCAAGAACCGGATATCTCTTTGGGACGGAACGGGAACGGCAATCTGGATTGGACCTCTTACCTGGTTCCAAGCCCCGAACGAAGCAACGATCCGCTGAGCTCCTTGGGAAAGGGCAACGACAATTCGTTGCTCAATCCGCCCTGTCCTGCGAGTCCCAATCCCTTCGGCGAAGATTTGCTCCTCCAATTCCAATCCAACTCTGAGCCTTTAAGCTGGGAGATCCATAACGCAAATGGCCGGAAAATCATGGAGGGGCTCTTGAATCCAGCCATGAATGGGCCTTATGGAGGCTCCAATGCCGCCCAAGGGACTGTCAGCGTAGAATCCCTCGGAAACGTACGCCTTTCGACCATGACCTGGCCTGCAGGACTGTACACTTTGCATTGGAGTCTAGGGATGCGACATTATCGTTGCAAATTGGTGAAAGGAACCTAAGGCTGCGCAAACATCGGCAGGGGCCAGGTGTTCTACTGGCATGCCCAAGGAAAGCCTCTGCCAAAATTTTCTTTTCTTCCCCCATCAACTGGTGGTGCCGCCCAAAGGCTTCCAAGCGCAAGGCTTTGCCCTCGAATCCAGGACCAAGCCAAAACCGCGGGCATGGATTGTGGAGGAATGGCTTTTTTTCAAACAATACAATTTTCATCGGCAGAAGCTAATCCACCAAAGAGCCTGCATGAAAAGCTTCGGTGAAGAATTGCAGGGGATGGGATGGGAAGTAGAGTACCTTGATGCGCAGGATCCTCGTGCCGAAGCCCAAGAACTGATTGAATACCTCGCTACTCAAGCGGGCCTTAAGGAGGTAACGGCCTTCCGATGCTCCGACCATTGGCTGGAAAAAAAACTGCTCAATGCCTCAACGACCACGGGCCTTCGCATTGCTTGGCTCGATAATCCCCTATTCATTGATAAGCCTATGGAAGCGACTTCTTGGTTCCAAGGCCGCAAACGGTTCCTGCAGGCAGATTATTACCGTAAGCAAAGAATCCATCACGGTATTTTGGTGGATATGCAATCAGGAGATCCCATCGGTGGACAATGGAGTTACGACGAAGATAACCGTAAAACATATCCAAAGGATACGGTACCCCCATCACCTCCACCCATTGAATGGAACAAAGCTTGGCAAGAAGCCGAAAAGTATGTCCAAAAACATTTCCCCAATGCCCCTGGTTCGAATCGTGGAGAATGGGCTTGGCCGGTCCAACGTAAGGATGCAGCACATTGGCTGAAGTCCTTTGTGCAGGAGCGTTTGGCCTTGTTTGGCCCATACGAAGACGCTATAGATCAACGTTTTAGTTTAATTCATCATTCAGGATTGTCCCCTCTTCTCAACAACGGACTTCTCAACCCCTCCCAGGTCTTGACGGCATGTATAAAGGCCAGCGAACAACAGAAAATTCCATTGCCTAGCATAGAAGGCCTCGTGAGGCAAATTCTGGGCTGGAGGGAATTTGTGCATGGGGTGTACTTGCATGCAGGAGTTCGGCAGCGCAATGGGAATTTCTGGGGCTTTGAGCGTCCCATGCCTCAGGCTTTTTACACCGCAACAACGGGCATAGAACCCGTAGATCATTGCATCCGCGCGGTCTTGAAAAATTCTTACAACCATCATATAGAACGTCTAATGATCTTGAGTAATTTTATGTTACTCTGCGAAATTCATCCCCATGCAGTTTACCGCTGGTTCATGGAAATGTATATCGATGCCTACGATTGGGTCATGGTACCCAACGTGTACGGAATGGGTCAATTCGCGGACGGCGGCTTGCTTTCCACCAAACCCTATATCAGTTCCAGCAATTACGTCCTCAAGATGAGCAATTATCGGCCCGACAAGATCTGGACCGAACCGTGGGACGCTTTGTATTGGCGATTTATTTCTTCCAACAAGACCTATTTCCTTCGAAATCCCCGATCAGCCATGATGGTTCGTCAATGGGAAAAAAAACCGGCCGCTCTACAGGAGCGTCTCCTTCAGAACGCAGAGAATTTTCTGCAAAGTTTGCATAATGGTCCAGCCTCCATGGGCAACGTATAAAGACCCTTCACCCACGGACTACACCACCAACCCCCACTGTTTGACATCATGCGGAAATTTTGGAATATCGCTGACGCCGCCGTTTATGCATTACTAACCCATGATGGCGTAGACTCATGGAACTATAACTGTTGCACTTATGTTTCTGCCGTCGGAATGCACCCCAAGCATTACATGATCGCGGTTTACCATGGCAGCAAAAGTTTGGATAATCTGCGTAAAAACCCCCATCAAAGCACAGTCCTTCACTTGTTATCTCCGCAGCAAGCTCCCCTGATCCGTGTTTTGGGCCGTCAAACGGGGTATGCCGTGAACAAACATGCCAAACTATTGCGAGGGGGTCATTTGGACATCTGGCGTGGGTACCCGGTCTTAAAGGAGGCCGCCGCATGGGCTGAATTACGTAGCCTTGGCCCATTGCATGTGGATGCGGCCTTTGCGGAGACGTCGAGCGGTCCCACGGACCACGATTTATGGCTGTGGGAATTGGTATCGACTAAGTTAAATTCCGAGAACTACCTCAATACCGGAACCATGAGGCGTTTGGGCATCCTTCGATAGGGCCGTATCTTGGCGCTCCCAAAAACTTACATTTGATGAATTACGATGTTATTGTATTAGGCGGTGGACCCGGAGGGTATGTTGCTGCCATTCGAGCTTCTCAATTGGGCCTCAAAGTGGCTGTAGTCGAGCGCGAATCGCTAGGCGGAATCTGCCTCAACTGGGGATGTATCCCCACCAAAGCCCTGCTCAAAAGTGCCCAGGTTTTCGAATACATCAAGCATGCTTCGGATTATGGAATCAAGGTAGGGGATGCCCAAGCAGACTTCAACGGGGTCATCCAGCGTAGCCGTGGTGTGGCCGACGGCATGAGCAAAGGCGTGGCCTTCCTCATGAAGAAAAACAAAATCGAGGTCCACATGGGCAACGGCGTCCTCAAACCTGGAGGAAAAATCGATGTCACCCAAGCCGACGGCAAGAGCATCACCCTCACTGCACCGCATATTTTGATCGCAACCGGGGCCAGAGCCCGTGCGTTGCCCAATCTCCCCATTGACGGAGAGAAAGTCATTGAGTACCGCAAGGCCATGACCCTTCCCAAACAGCCCAAATCCTTGCTGGTTGTCGGATCGGGTGCCATCGGTGTAGAATTTGCCTATGTGTACCAAGCCATGGGCACCCATGTAACCGTAGTGGAATACTTGCCCAATATTGTTCCTGTCGAAGATGAAGAAGTCTCCAAGGCTTTAGAGAAATCCTACAAGAAAATGGGTATGAACATCCTGACCAATTCTTCGGTCGAATCCGTGGATACCTCCGGCTCTGTATGCAAGGTCCAGGTGAAAACCCCGGGCGGCATGCAAACCCTCGAAGCGGACGTGGTACTTAGTGCTGCAGGTATTGTTCCGAACATCGAAAACATCGGCCTGGAAGCCTGCGGTATTGCCCTTGACAAAGGCAAAATTCAGGTGGACGACTTCTATCGCACCTCCACCAAAGGTTACTACGCCATTGGCGATGTGGTCAAAGGTCCTGCCTTGGCCCACGTTGCTTCGGCCGAAGGAATTATTTGTGTAGAGAAAATCGCCGGCCATCATCCGGAGCCATTGGACTACGGCAATATCCCGGGTTGTACCTATTGCCAACCTGAAATTGCTTCGGTTGGTATGACCGAGAAGGCCGCCAAAGAAGCAGGATACGAACTCAAAGTGGGTAAATTCCCCTTCAGTGCCTCCGGTAAAGCGAGTGCAAGCGGGCACAAAGACGGTTTCGTCAAACTCATCTTTGATGCCAAATACGGAGAACTGTTAGGTGCCCACATGATTGGCGCGAATGTCACCGAAATGATCGCTGAATTGGTCGTTGCCCGCAAACTCGAAACAACTGGACACGAACTTATCAAAGCGGTTCACCCGCATCCCACCCTCAGCGAAGCCGTCATGGAGGCGGCCGCAGCAGCTTACGGCGAAGTCATCCACCTATAACTTGGCGGTACTCTGCTCATAACATTAACTAAAAATTATCCATCACTTCCAGGAACCAAAATCCTCTAGAAATTAAACCAATTTGAAATGAACCGCCTATCTACGCTTATGTTTCGCCCCCTGTTCATTTTCACTGCCCTATGGTGCATGGCTCCCCTCGCCCGCGCGGATAAAGGCATGTGGCTACCCATCCAAATCGCCAAGATTGAGGACCGCATGAAAGAAGCCGGCTTCCAATTATCCGCCTCGGACCTCTATCAAATTAATCAGGCCGCAGTGAAAGATGCTATCGTTCGATTGGGTGGGGGTTTCTGTACCGCGGAAATCGTATCGGACTCGGGCCTGGTGCTGACCAATCACCACTGCGCTTACGATTTGATTCAGAACCACAGCTCGGTGGAGAAGGACTACCTCACCAACGGATTTTGGGCTATGACACGGGCAGAAGAATTGCCAAACCCCGGTCTCACAGCATCCACCTTGGTGCGTATGGAGGACATCACCAAGCGAATGAACGATTCCCTTCAGGGTGTTGCCGAGGGTCAGCGATCCGCGGTAATCGTCCGAGTGGGGAAAATCATCACCGACGAAATCGCCAAAGAGAAAAAAGGCTACCAAGGAGATGTGCGGGCCATATTCTACGGCAATCAATTCATCCTATCCGTGTATATGGTATACAAAGATGTTCGCCTTGTCGGAGCGCCCCCCAGCAGCGTAGGCAAGTTTGGAGGAGACACCGACAATTGGATGTGGCCACGGCATACTGGAGATTTTTCGGTATTGCGCATTTACACCGGACCAGGTGGTGAAGCGGCAGAATACGATAGTCTTCTTAACATTCCTCTCAAACCCAATCGTTACCTGGCCGTTTGTACATCAGGGGTTCGTAACGGGGATTATACTATGATAATGGGGTATCCCGGCACCACCAACCGATACCTCAGTGCCGATAACCTGGACTTCAACCTGAATACCGTGAACATGATGGTGGAAGACATGGTCGGAGCCCGCATGCAGGCTTACAAAGAAGATATGGACAAAGACGATAAAATTCGTATTGCATTGGCTTCTACCTACGCTTCAGGTATGAATACCTACAAATACTACCAAGGCCAAACCCTGGGCCTACGCAGGGATGGATTGGGTGAGAAAAAAAGAACCTACGAAAACGGACTACGTCAATGGATAGAATCCGATCCAAGCCGCAAGGCCGAATACGGCACACCCCTCGAAAGCCTCGGCGCAATTCTCGCCGCTTACCAAAACGACTCACGCAAAATCATTTATTTTCGTCAGGCCCTCGGTAACCAGGCCTTTGCGCGCCATTACCGCCTTTTGTCCGATTTGCAGAAGCAGCTTGAAGCCTCTCCCAAGGACAAAGCCAAGATTAGTGCAGAAGCGAATAAAGCAAGAAGCAGCATGAAGGAAAACATGGCGGAGTACTTTGCTTCCACCGAACAGAAAGCCTTTGCCCGTATGCTTCGCACCTATCTACAACGTATTTCTGTTCAAGACCGTCCTCCCTTCCTCACTGCATTATTGGCTGATTCCGACGGAGATGACGAGAAAGATAAAGTCAAAGAAATAGCCAAAAACGTGTTCAAAAATTCATTGTTAGCCAATCCCGATTTGTTGGAAATTTTTCTACAGAACCCATCGATCAAGGTTTGGAAAAAAGATCCCGGTGTCAACCTTGCAGCCGCTATTTCGGATTATTCCAACAACGTACTCATGCCCTTGGAGCGCAAGGCCCAAGGAGAACAGGCCCCGATTCGTCGCAAACTTATGGCCGCCATGTTAGCCTATCAAAGCAACGAAATATTTGCACCAGATGCTAATTCCACCCTGCGAATGACCTACGGAAACGTCAAACCCTACGTTCCCCGAGATGCTGTGGACTATACCTGGTACACCACTCATCGCGGTATCCTGCAGAAAGAAGATCCCAAAAACGAAGAATTCATCGTTCCGGGCAAACTCAAGGAGGATTTAGAGAAAGGTGATTTTGCGCCCTACGGCAGGGATGATGAATTGGTAACCTGCTTCATCTCCAACAACGATATCACGGGAGGCAACAGCGGTAGCCCCGTGATGAATGCGCGTGCAGAATTGGTGGGCATTGCCTTCGATGGCAACTGGGAATCCATGACAGGAGACTTAATGTTCAATCCAGCCATGCAACGCACCATCAGCGTGGACATCCGTTATGTACTCTATATCATCGATCGTTTTGCGGGCGCAGGACACCTGGTCCGTGAAATGAAGCTGGTTCCTTAGGGTATTCGCTCGTGCCTAAAAAAGATTCTCTCACTCCTGTTTCGTTGAAAGGATCTCTACTATCGCATGTCCACCACTTCAACTCCAGGATAAATCTTGGGGTTGAATGAAAATAAATCGTCTTTCAGCGTGGGGTTTGCTTTGAAACCCGTGATAACATAGGTGTATTGGACGCCTGATTTATCAAAAACAATGGCCTTCTGAATAAGGCGCGAGGCTTTATTAACTTTTAGTCGAACTTTGAAGTAAGAAACTGATTTGTTTTGCGGGATCAAGTCGATTTGGGCGTTTCCATCTTGGTTACCACCAGTCTCGGTGTCCATAAATGAATTAAAACCCTTATCGTATAGGGTGAACAAGTTGTCCGGAGTAATCTGATCCGGGGTCGGCTCGTAGTTACCGATGCTCACCTCGTTCATTTCTTTGAGATAGGTCCAAGAGGTTTTTCCATCACTTATTAGCAACTGCTCACCCATATCGATTCTGAATTTTCGCCCTCTGAGAAAGAGTAATCCTTTGCGCCTTTCTTTGTTTTGGTTAGCACCACCGTTCATTTCCACGGCAACTTGGGCCTCCATCGACTTCATGGAACGGTAATGCTTGCTCATTTCTTTCAAAAGCACCTTGGACCGCGCATCCCCCGACCCTTGCTGAACTTTGGCTTTCTTGCCTGCCTTGGCAGGCCTCTCGGTTTGATTGGATTTTCGTGGCTGTGGAGAAATTCCAGCAGTTCCGGGAACAGCGTGAATAAGGAACGCAACCGTCGTTAAAAGAAGTAAACTACGCATAGAATGAGGAATATTAGACCTATCTGAGCCAATACCGCTTCGCCTGGTAAAGACCCTTGTAGATTGAAAGAACTACAAAATTACATCTCCTTGAGTTGCCTGAGCCTGTCTTCGAGGTGATGGGGGTCGGAATAAAGGACCTCGCGAGGCTTGGAACCCTCGAAACGTCCCACAATACCGGCAGCCTCTAGCTGATCGATCAACCGCCCGGCTCTTGCGTAGCCGATAGTCAAGCGTCGTTGAAGCAAGGATGTTGATCCCTGCTGGTATTGAACCACCATCCGCGCAGCCTCATCAAATAATGCATCTCTGTTCGTTGAATCACCATCGCCTAAAGACCCCTTCTCGGATTCCGGGTCTTTGACTTCCGGTAGCTGAAAGGCCGTCGAATAGCCGTTTTGATCCCCGATGAAATCGCAAACCGCTTCCACCTCCGGGGTATCTACAAAAGCGCATTGCAAACGAATCACATTGGAGGAAAGCGAAAGCAGCATATCTCCCCGACCTACCAACTGCTCGGCACCGCCAGTATCCAGAATAGTCCTGCTATCGATTTTGGAGCTGACCTTGAAGGCTATTCTTGCAGGGAAATTCGCCTTAATGGTTCCTGTAATGATATTTACTGAAGGCCTTTGGGTCGCCACAATTAAATGAATACCAACCGCTCTCGCCAATTGGGCCAAACGCGTGATTGGGAACTCAATTTCTTTCCCTGCGGTCATGATCAAATCCGCAAATTCATCAATAACAACCACAATATAAGGAAGATAGCGATGCCCTGCGGATGGCGATAAACGTCTTTTGCGGAATTTGGCATTGTATTCCACTAGATTACGAACCTGGGCGTCTTTGAGCAAATCATAGCGAATATCCATTTCCACACCCAGAGCATTCATAGTTTGTACGACTTGGCGGGTATCGGTAACGATAGCGTCCTCGCTTTCGGGAAGGCAAGCCAGGAAATGCTTTTCGATTCGCCGGAACAAAGAGAGCTCCACCTTCTTGGGATCGACTAACACAAATTTGAGCTCACTAGGATGCTTTTTGTAGAGCAACGATACCAAAATTGAATTGATACCCACAGATTTTCCCTGCCCGGTAGCACCGGCCATCAGCAAATGAGGCATCTTGGTCAAATCCGCAACATAAATTTCATTGGATATGGTCTTGCCCAAGGCGATGGGCAATTCCATATCGGCGGTCACAAATCGATCCGAGGCGAGCATCCCCCTCATGCCCACCAATTCCTTATTCTGATTCGGAACCTCGATACCAACCGTCCCTTTGCCGGGCATGGGTGCAATAATCCTAATTCCCAAGGCCGCTAAACTGAGCGCGATATCGTCCTCCAAGTTTTTGATGCGAGAAATACGAACCCCTGCCGCCGGGATGACCTCGTAGAGTGTCACCGTTGGACCAACGGTAGCTTTGATTTTTTCGATCTCGATCCCGTACTGTTTGAGTGTGACCACAATTTGATCCTTGTTGGCCTCCAATTCCGCCGCATTAATTTGAACTTTACCTTGAGCATGTTCCGCCAACAAATCCAAGGTTGGGTAACAGTATCCGGACAGGTCAAGCTTATGATCATAAAGTTCACTCTCACTCAATGCCACAGTATGAGCGTCTGTAATGGCCTCTTCGTCGTCCGGTACCGCCACTTCCATATCCCCGATCTTACCGGTCTTGACCCAGTCAGCATCGCTTTCCTCCGTCAACACTGGCCCCGAATCATCCTCTTCCAATAGCAACTCAACCGGATTCTCCTCCATGGGGGCCTCTACTTCGGTTTCCAACACCTCTGGGAGAGGATCAAGCTCTTGCTCTTCGACCCGCTCCGGGAGATCATCCGGAATTGCAGGAAGCGTCATATCAGGGGCAGGTGATGCCTTCTTCCATTCGGGCCATTGAAGGCGTTTATCCGATCGAATGAGGTACCATGCAAACCAATAACCGGCCAAGGCCAATCCCGCACCGGCCTTTCCTACAAATCCACATATCCAATCCGAGACAAAATTACCAAAAGCACCACCCCACGGAAAGGCTTGCGGCCAAACGACATGCAGAAAAAAGGAAAATGTTACGGAAAGTATAGATGCCATCCACAACGCCTCAACTCCCCTTGAAAGCAAATTAACCTTGAACTCTGTAAACAAACATTTTAGGCCCAATAACAGGACCCAAAACCACAACAATAATACACTAAGTCCCCAACCACGGTACACCGTCCAATGTCCCAAAAAAGCACCGAAACGACCTAGCCAATTTTCGGCTTTTTGGTCATTTTCAAACAAATGAATCCAAGACTGATCATGAAACAGGCTTTGGTCTTCCTTCCAGGTCATAGCATAGGATACTAAGCCCAAAATCCATGCCGCTGCGATGACCAACACTAAGGTCCCGAAACCCGTGAGCAGGGTTGGATTCTTCCAAAATTGCCAAGAACCCCCGTTTACATTCTCTTCTTTTCCTTTTCCCGACCTTGAGCCTGCACCTTTTTTATGGCCTGTACTGGATGGATTTGCTTCGGTCATTACCGATTTTTGACCAGACGATGGAGCGGGACGTAGGATATTAGGAGGCACCCTCAAAAGTAAGCCGAGAATTAACGGTACAATACCTGCAGCAAGGTCTGACCGACTGCTTTGAGTGTACGCTTCGAAACGATATCCACCTTATCGGCCCGGGTATGCCAATGGGGCGGAAATCCTGTGGAGCCCTCCGATCGTAAGTCGATAATATCCACCATAGGAATCCCTGCAATGGTATTGACGTAATAATGATCGTCGGTAACTGGCTGACAAGGAACGGAAACAAATAAATCTCCATAGCCTAGGGCCTGGGCATTTTGCCAAATTTGTCGGGTCCATTCCGGGGCAAATTGCAAGGAATGCCCCTCCCAGCAAAACCGAGCATCCACCGCCCCCACCATATCCAACAAAATTCCTTTGGCGGCCCTGTAGCCAGCCGCATGAGGATGCTTGGACCAATATTGGGCTCCAATTCCGTAGGAATCCTTGACCTCAGACGCTCCGTAATCTTCCAAATCAAAAAAAACCAAGTCTATCCCCATATCCTTGGGCAATGAATCCAGGTGCCTGCTCAGTTCCAACAAAACCGCTACCCCTGAAGCGCCATCGTTCGCTCCATCAAATGTTGCTTTGGGCGTAGCCGGATCCATATCGGCCAAGGGTCGTGTGTCCCAATGGGCCGCAAGAACCAAACGTTTTTCGGCCTTAGGGTGCAGCGAAGCAATCAGGTTGCGAAGTTCAAAAGTCTTCCCGTCATGCATGGTTAAGCGGTCTTTCTGTTCAATGACTTGAAGTCCGCGTTGTTTCAAGATTTGGACCATCCAATCCCCGCAATCTCGGTGAGCCTTGGTGCCCGGGATTCGAGGGCCAAATGCAACCTGCCTTTCAACCCAAGCCAATGCTGAATCTCCTTGAAAATCAGGAACTAAAACCGAGGAAATTTCGCTGGGAAGGGGCTGAGAATCCAGCTCGTTCCCCTTCTCCTCCCAGCGGCAACTTTGCATAAGAGCAATGCCCACGAAAACAGATAGTAAGAGAATTCTGCGCGCTGGTCTTCTATGGAAACCCGGGATTTTCAAAACAAAAAAAATCATTGCTAGAAACGATACTATTTTACGTTTTCGATTGCGTTCAACCCAATGACCACTGACTGCCTTCCTTGCCATCCATCACCTTGATTCCAGCTTCGTTGAGTGCATTACGAATCAAATCGCTTTGAGCCCAGTTTTTGGAGTCTTTGGCTTGTTGCCTCAAATCCAAAATCAATTTCATGGCAGCTTCCAAAGCAGGGCTTAAGGAAGCGTCGCAACCTTGATCCGATAAATCGAATCCAAGTATATCCGTAACGTACACTTTGACCGTTCCTACAAGAGCATTCCAATCGTCTGGAGTAACCACGGTTTTCCCCGATTTCACGGACTGAAATTCATTCAACAATTCATACCCCAAGGCGATCAAGATTGGTGTGTTAAGGTCATCGTTCAAGGCGGCGTAAGCTTTGGCTTCAAAAACTGTAATGTTCAAAATACTGCCAGAGTTATCTGCAATCTCCTTCCCCGCAACCGAAGGAGCATCGTTATGCAATGCTGATGCCGTAGGAGTGTAAGCTATCAACTCTTGAAGGCCTTGGATCCAACGCTTATAACCTTTGGCCGAAGCAGAGAGCGCCCCATCACTGAAATCCAAAGTGCTGCGATATTGCGCTTGTAGGATAAAGAAACGAATACTCATAGGATCATAGGCCTGCGATAGCAATGGATGGTTGCCATTAAACAAATCGTCCAAATTGATGAAATTACCCAAAGACTTACCCATCTTCTGACCATTGATGGTCACCATATTGTTATGAACCCAATATCGGCAAGGAGCGCAGTCATGGCAAGCCGTCGTTTGAGCCATTTCACTTTCGTGGTGAGGAAAGAGCAAATCCATGCCGCCTCCGTGAATATCAAAAGGCGCATCCAAATACTTCACCCCCATTGCCGAGCATTCGATATGCCATCCCGGGAATCCAGGTCCCCACGGCGAATTCCAACGCATGATATGCTGCGGCTCAGCATTCTTCCACAGCGCAAAGTCTTCGGGCTTACGCTTCTCGGACTGACCCGCCAAGGCCCTGCGTTCGTTCCCTGCCCCTGCAACCAATTCATCCACCACTCTTCCGGACAAGACCCCGTATGGAAATTTAGCGCGGTAGGCTTCCAGATCGAAGTAAACCGACCCAGTGGACTCGTAAGCAAAACCTTTACGAATAAGCTCTTCGATCATTTCGATTTGTTCTGGGATATGCCCAGAGGCTCTTGGTTCTATCGATGGAGGCTGATTGCCTAACAAATCCATCGCTTTGTGAAAAGCAAGGGTGTAGAGCTGAACCAATTCCATGGGCTCAAGCCTCTCCAAACGGGCTCTTTGGGCGATCTTATCCTCACCCTCGTCAGCATCGTCCACCAAATGCCCTACGTCCGTGATATTACGAACATAACGGACCTTGTAACCCAAATGCCTCAGGTATCTGCTTAACACATCAAAGGTCACGTAGGGTCGGGCATGCCCCAAATGAGGTGGGCCGTAAACCGTTGGACCGCAAACATACATTCCAACATGCGGAGCCTTCAAGGCCATAAAGGGCTCCTTGGTTCTACTCAATGTATTGTAAAGATGCAATGTTCCTATCTTCAGAGTTGTTCCCTTGGCTGGCGATTCAGAAAATGCAAATTGACTCATAATATATCAATTAGGGCAAAAATAGTCATTTATCGACCCAGCACCGCCACCACAGGATAGTGATCGGAGTAACAAAGCCGAACAACTTCATGTGCTAAAACTGGGAATCGTGGGTCAACCATAACATGATCGATCCGAAAACTCGGAAAACCACGGGCATAGGTATTTCCATTCCCCTTGCCTCTACGCTCAAAACTGTCGTTCAACTTACTCTGAATGCGTTTGGCCGCAAAAGAATAAGGCAAATCATTGAAATCTCCGGTAATCAATACAGGATAGGGAGACTCCTCCATGAATACCCTGATTTGATCCGATTGCTCAGCGCGGAGTCTTGCGCTTGAGGCAATTTTACGAAGAATCCCTTTTACAGTCTTTTGGGAACTATCACTTTTCAAATCCAAGGCCTGAACAGGACTTAATTCTGGGGGAGAAATTCGATTGGAAGCCAAATGAACATTCAACCAACGAAGGGTATCTCTGGCCATGAGAATATCAGCCCACATCATACCCGTATTATGGCCACGTTCGCCTAAGTTCTGATATCCATGATTCATTACTGGCCATCGGGTTAGCATCACCATGCCTCCTACCCATGACCTAAAATGTCCAGATCCTTCCTGGACATGATCCTTAAACTTAAGGTGTATAAGGCGAGACTCAGCAGATAATGAGGCATCCAATGAATACAAAAAAGGCCGGCGCTTCGCATCTTGACCAAGTAAGGTGTAACCTCGCAATCTAGGATGAAGCATTAAACTTCTTAATACATCAGGCCTACTTGGCTCCCAGCTGATAAAGTCCTGCAATCCAACAAAATCAGGTTGAACCACGTCCAAAAGTTTAATAAAAAAATCCCTTGAAGAAGAAATGGACTTAGGCGTTTCCTCTTGAGGATTATCATTATTGAAGTTACCCACATTGTAGGAAATTATTTTCCAGTTTCTCTGTGAGTCGAAAGGAGGCTTTTGAAAATCGGCTTGGACCAAAGCGCGGGTATAAGGCGTTAAATATGAATGCCATGGCCATTTCCAATATACAGAATGCACTTGAAATCCCAAGGCGATAACGACGAAGGAAATCCAAAATCGATGATTCTTTCGAACCAACCATAACACCGAACTAATAATCAATCCTGTGAGCAAAGGATAGTACAGAAAGCCCGCTAAGGCTAAGGGAGCAAACCAGCGCGGATCCAGCCAAGGGATAGCATAAACTCCGAGCATCGCCAAGGCCAAGAGTAGGTTAATTCCTGTCAGGGTTGCACGCAGGCTTCTCCATAGGAAATTTGCTTGAGGTCTCATAAACGATGGTGCTGATCAAGCCATTGCTTCTCGCTTGCTTTCAAAGAATTAAATCCGCTTTTCGAAATTTTATCCAATAAACGATCGGTTTCAGATTGAATAAAATTGGAGTTCTTGGATTCTACTCTTATTGATTGACTTTTGGATCCTAAATTCCAGGAAAAAAGCTGGAATTGACCCTGCAAATGGCGCAAATAACCGTACCCCCACAAAGCCCCTCCGAGGTGGGCCCAATGCCCGCCAGATTTAGCCAAAAACAAACCCCTAACATCATATAATAACAAAGCTACCCCTAACCAACGCAAACGAATAGGCAAGATTCCAAACAATCGAACCTCAAAATCTGGAGCCAGCAATACCGAAGCCCAGAAAAATGCCATCACCGCTGCTGATGCTCCAATTAAAGGTGGGGCATTCGCGGATTGTTCAATCCCCCCTGCGAGCCACCACCTTGACAGCCCTGTACCCAACCAGAACAACAAGGCCCCTGCCAATGCACCACCTCCATAAAACATCAAAATCACCCTTTGTCCCAAAAAACCAACCAAAAAATGAGCGGCCCAATACAACAAAAGCATATTCCACAACAAATGCCACAATCCTTGATGGCTCACCGAGTAAGTGAACAACGTCCACGGCTTCCAAAGGCATTGAAGCGGATAAGCCGGCAACGCCATCCAGCTCAGGATAAACGCCCTTGGATCGAACCAAGAGGATACCCACAGCACCATAAATACCAATACATTGACCGCTAACAAATGCTCAATCCGACCCCATCGATTCCATAGGTCTCTGGCCTCGTTCGCAAGGTGAGAAGCTCGATTCATTCCCAGTGGCTATCCGATCGACCAAACCAACGAACCATTGCAAAACCAAAAAGCATGCCGCCCAGATGAGCAAAATGAGCCACATTATCCGATGGATTGGCCTGCACCACAGCTAACAATTCAAAGGCCACGTACATCACCGCCAGGTATTTAGCTTTGACCGGAACAAAGAAGAAAAGATAGAGATAATTGTTGGGAAACATAGTGGCGAAGGCGATCCATATTCCGGCAACAGCTCCGCTGGCACCAATAATATTAGGCCCGCTTAACAAATTTTCTTTTTCATTTTCCAAATCCAACAAGGTCCCTGCATTAGCCATCTTGATTTGATCCTCAATCCGCAACAATTCTGGTCGTATATCCATCAAGAAAATGACCAAATAATGCAGAAAAGCAGCACCAACCCCTGCCACCAAATAAAAGGTCAAAAACCGGGATGAGCCCCACACATTCTCAAGGATACTCCCGAACATCCAAAAGGAGAACATATTAAACAGCAAATGCTCAAAATTCCCGTGCATAAACAAGTGTGTCAAGGGCTGCCAATAGGCATAGGCCTTTGAACTAGGTAAATGCATTCCCAAAACCTCTATCAAGTCCATGCCAAGGCCCGTCTTTAACGCATAATTTCCTAGATAACAGAGACCGTTTATGATGACCATGTTTTTGACCACCGGAGGAAGGAATTCAAACCTTCCCGGGCTGATTGGATTGCTCATGCGGATTTAATTTGTGATTAAGGGCTCAAAATTAGGGCCAAACAACGAATGAGGATGGACAACCTTCAAGACTGAACTACCATCGGTAGCATGGAGAGGTAATCCATCCTGTATTCTCTGGCGCACCACCAAGCCAATCTGTTTGGGAATGCCTTCATCGAGCAAAGAAGGAACCGATGCATTACCACGCCATCGCGCAAGGTGACCCAAGGTCTCCGACCTTTCGGGCAAATGACCTTCGGCAATGCAGGAGGACAGATACTCCAATAATTCAGAAACCTCTACCCATGAACTCCCCGCAGGGATTTCAACCACATGAACCTCGCTGAATTGTTTGGAACTACGCGACGACTCTTGGTCCGGGAACATCGCTTCAAATTCCACACCAAGAGGCAAAGCGCAAGCCCTAAGTTCTTGAAAATCCAAATTCTGCGGTATGTTCCACCCTTGGGCATGTAATTTCAATCCACTTTGCGTTGGCCTGAAGATCCCATCCAAGTCCTTCAAGAGCCTTTCCGTTTTCAAAACACTGTGCAATGCCGGAACATTCACGATAAAGAGCTCAAGATCGGACATGAACACCGCCCAACGTCCTCCAAGAATTCTTCCATGATCCTCCCATTTGTGGTCCATGATCAAGTGCATCTGCGCTGTGGGCCATGGATCAGGATCCGGAGAAGCCTTCAAGAGACTTTGTGCATTCCAATAGGATGCCGGGTCCGAAAAGGCCCTCGATGAACCTGAATCCTTATCAAAAGGATTGTATCGAGGATTCCACTGAACCTGCGGGGGCTGAATATGAGAAGGCGCATTGGGGGCAATACCCCATGAGTCCGGTATTCTTTCTTTCTCAAAATCGAGAGAGGGCATCAATTGAAATTGACCCAAAGAACGTCGAACTGCTGCTTTGAGGATCGCGTAAATTCCTTTGTCTTCTTCAAATTTGACTTCAATTTTGGAAGGATGAACGTTCACGTCCATTTTGGAGGGATCCACCTCCAAATTCAAAATAAAGGCCGGGAAATACTGCGGAGGCAAAATGCCCTCCATCGCTGAACTTAAAGCATGTTGCAAGTAAGAATCTCTGAAATACCTTCCATTCACAAAGAAGTATTGTGCATACCTCGTCTTGCGGCATACGGATGGTTTGGCAACAAATCCATGTATACCAACAAGTTGCGTTTGCTCTTTCACGGGGACCACAGCGTCGGCAAAGGCTTCTCCCAACAACTGATGAATACGCTGCTTCAAATTAGCGGGCTTGAGGGAATAGATAATCTTGTCCTGGTGTTGTAACTCAAGTTGAAGTTCCGGTTTGGCCAAGGCTAATCGAATGAATTCATCTTCTAGGTTACGAAATTCTGTTTCGTCTTTTTTGAGAAAATTACGGCGGGCGGGAACGTTGAAGAACAAGGAGCGTACCGAAATCCGGGTGCCCACAGAATGTGCAATTTCTCTTTGATCACGGACTTGCCCACCTTCGCATACCAGTGCGAAGCCGTGATCCTCTTCATTATGACGGCTGGCCAACTCCACTTGGGAGACAGCCGCTATCGAGGCCAAAGCTTCCCCTCTAAAACCGTAGGTCGCTAATCGCCTCAAATCGTCCCATTCCGATATTTTGGAGGTGGCATGCCTCAAGAGCGCCTTGGTTGCCTGTGCGGCGCGAATACCTTTCCCGTTGTCCATGACCTCGATGAGGGTACGGCCTGCGTCGCGAATTGAAACCTTGATGCTGTTGGCCCCCGCATCTACTGAATTTTCAAGCAACTCTTTGAGCACCGAGGCAGGTCGCTGCACAACCTCCCCTGCGGCAATTTGGTTAATTACCCGATCAGGCAACAGATGTATTTCGTTCAAAAGTAACGCTTCAGCCATGGCTACCTTGGATTGGGTCGTGGGACTTGATGGATGGCTTGTTGGGGCGAAACAGGCGCCATCCAACCCATCCTGCAAACAAAATCAAGGCATAAGAAATTTGCCGCCACTCGGAATTCCCAACCATGGCCCCGCTCAATCCAAGAATTGCAGCAAAAAGCCCCGCAAAACGCAAGCCTATTAGGTTGCGGGTTGCCCCTGTCTGGACCATGGTATTGCGTTTGAATCGTATCCTTTTGGTTACCAAAAGACCATCAACCCCGACAGTCGCCTCAGATTTGATCCCTTCTTTGGCGTACAAAGGCCTGTATGTGAATTTTTTGTGCCTAGGAGTTTTGAAAAATGAAACCAACATGCTCCACAAAGTTAAGGCCTGTGCGTGGAATGTAATTTTGAACTAATTTAGCGTTCCTTATAATCAAAGATTTTTCGTAAACTTTTCTTATGAACCCTTTCTTTTCCTTACGCCTCCCGGTTTTCCAGACTCTGATGATTTTGCTATTCGGAGCAACCTTCTTTCTTCCACAAATTGCGAATTCGCAACCAGGTGGACTCAAAGTAGGCGAAAAAGCCCCCGAAATTATTCAAACCGGGGTTGATGGCAAAGACCTTAAATTAAGCAATCTCAAAGGCAAAATGGTCCTCATAGACTTCTGGGCTTCCTGGTGTCGGCCATGCCGCTACGAAAACCCCAATGTTGTCAAGGCCTACGAGTCCTTCAAAAATTCCAAATTCAAATCTGGCGTAGGCTTTACGGTGTTCTCCGTGTCCCTCGATCAACAGAAAGACCCTTGGCTTCGGGCGATCACTGAAGACAAACTGGTTTGGAAAGAGCATGTATCGGACCTCAAAGGTTGGGGTAATGCCGCTGGCCAAATGTATGGGGTCACAGGCATCCCAATGAGCTATCTCATTGATGGAAATGGCGTGATTATTGCCAAAAACCTTAGGGGAGCAGCATTAGAAGAGACTCTTAATTTGCATTTGAAATAGAGGAAAATAAGTCCGGGGAAATTTTAAGGGGTATGATAGTTTCTGCCATCCCTATGCCCTGAACTTATTTGTGCGGTGGAATTGGAGGGCTGGTAAGAACCGTTTACATCCCCAGCACACAAGACTGCCCAGCCCAACTGCACGGAGCTAAGTCCGTTCCAAGTAAATTGAGCGGGTTCAACGAGCCAATCAGCTACTGCAAAATTGTTTATAAGGCCTGTCAAACGCCTGCTAATCAACAAAGCATCCGTACCGTTGGTCACCAAATTACCGTTGACATCCCCGGACCTGATACGCAAAGAAGTCCAAGTGATTCCACCGCCGAAATAGCGGGCCACCTGCAAGGCATCCGATGCATTCACCCCACCCCATAGGCTGAGGGGACTGACTTCAAGCACAAAATCTCCACCGCCACCCTGCGGAACGACAAAGAGATAATTCCCCAACGTATCCGTGGTATCCACCGCCACCACTTGACCTGTACCTATTCGTCGAAGCCTGCATACTGCCCCTTGCAAATACAAAGGCGGGCTGCGGTCGTACGAAACACGACCCGAAAGCGTAGGTCCCAGACCGCATAGACGAATCAGCAAAACTTGATTTCCTTGGGCTTGCATGGCCACCGGCATAGGACTTCCCGAGCTCTGGATCCAATGAGCCCCTATTGCTGTATCCAGCCTCAAAGTTCCCATAGATCCGGCGGTTGTTAAGGACAAAACCAACAAAGACGATGCGTTGGTTGCCCTTGGCGAACCCGACCACGAAATGGTCCAAGAACCGGCAGCGCTGGTCCATTGGAGCGGTCCCCAAAAGGAATCAACCCATCCGCCTGGTGGTGTCCCAAAAGAACCAAGATCTCCCACCAATCTAATTTGCCAAGCGATTACCGCCGGCCGGGAGTTGGTCTGTATTCGGAGGATTGCGTTGCTTCCCTGACAAACCGAATCCGCCACCATCGAAACACAAGCCGTGCCCAAACTAACCTGCTGAATCAATAGGCTATCGCATCCCCCTATGTTCCTGAGGGTGTCCACGTAGGTGCCCGATGAGGAAAAAATTCTTCCCCCTGGACCAACCACAGAAACACAGCCTTGCAAGGCAAAGGTGGAATCTGTTGCACGACATCCCGTGAGATTGTTATTGCGGGTAACCGTGGAACTGCCTTTGAGGATAATCTGTTCCGGGTCAAGGCTGAAAGTAGATACTGTTCCTGAAACGCTAAAGGCTTGCACAGTTGTTCCTGCTTGCAACCATATCGTTTGATTAGGAATCCCTGTATTCGAAAAGGAAAGGCGTATCGGGATTTTGTTCCGAAAAGTTGGAGTGACTGACGGCGTGGTCACTGATTGAGCCACCTGAACCCACAAATTATTGCCGGATTGATTCCAAGTCAAGCTGTAGGTTGGATGCCCCTGTCCGTAAATCCAATCCTGAAAAAAAGGCTGTAAATTAATCCCACTCCCCGCTTCCAGGTATTGCCTAAATTCATTGGTGGTTGCAACCGCATGCTGTCTTCCAAGCAAATACTGCCTCGCAGCCCTGAAGAAAACCGTATCCCCTAACTCATGCCGTAACATATGCAAAACACAAGCCCCCTTTTTGTAAGTCAATGCTGAACTAAATATGCGATTTTCGTCCGCTCCTGTTGGAACGTAGACCGATGCGTTGGTCACCGATCTTGCCGAGGATTGCGCCGAGGTCATCCAAGAATTTGCGGAACTTTGTCCCAAAGCCGCCTGGCGGTACAGGTATTCCCCATACGATGCCCAACCCTCATTCAGCCAAATATCACTCCATGTAGCGCAGGTCACAAGATCGCCAAACCACTGATGAGCAAGCTCATGAGATACCAAATCGGTGCTGAAGCCGCCCATGGTGCTCATGGTCTGGTGTTCCATCCCTCCCCCCAGAGGGGCCATCATGTGGCCATATTTCTCGGTACGAAATGGATAGGTTATCCATTGCCCGGAAAAGCGCTCCAGCATATCCGATGTTTGATTCAAATTATTCAACCAGAAGTTGAGGCAGCTCTGTCCCGAACTGTTGTTGGCATTGTACACCCAATGTTGAATCAAAACCGAATCCCCCGGAACCGGCCTTGCATAATTCAAATACTCCGTGTAAGGAGCCACCGAAAAGGCAATCAAATAAAAAGCCTGCGGATAACGGGTCCTCCATTCGAAGCGGCTACGGTTGTTGGGAAGAATTTGGGTGGAAAACAACAAACCGTTGGAAGCTACTTTGTTGGGATTGGCACAGGAACCCACGAAATCCACGGAATCAATCTTATCCCAAAGATCCTGTTTACAAGGAAACCAATCCGGCGCTCCAAAGGGCTCGGATAGGGTCCAAGTCGCACGAACCCCCCAGGTCGAAGAAGCCGCCGAGGTCACCCCTGCAAAGAAACCTGTGCCCGAAGGGATTCCTCCGTAGAAAACCCTGCATTCAAGATTGGATCCAACCTGCAAGGCCTGGTTCAAAGGAAATTTAACCACCTCTCCTACACGGTTCAATTGAGAGGCCAAATAACGCTGCCCGTTGAAAACCACCGAATCAATAGTCAAAAACGACCGTAATTCAAACCAAAAAGTATCCATGGCTCCCTGCAGGACAATCGCTTTGAAAAGGACATTGCCACTTAGGGCAGTTGAAGCCGTGGTTACATTCAAATCAAAACGGTAATAATGAATGTCGTAGACATCTGCTCCCCGGTTGACAGCCGCGGCTCTTCCTAATCCACTTTCGTGCCAGAGCCTGCTCCTTTGCATGGCACCTAACTTGGCCTCAGCACAGCCATGCTGTTCAATAGTCTGCGCCCACGAAGGTGAGCATCCAAGGAGAATGCCAAGCCAAAAAAAAGCTCCTAAGGCAACATGAACTATGCCCTGTGTTTGAATCCCTTTCATACCCAAAGAAACGTACTTACCTCTCTGGAACGAAAGATAGAAAATTAAAAAAACTTAAGGCTTCTTACTTAAGAAATAACAACTCCCTGTATTTGGGGAGTGGCCACAACTCATTATCTACTAAGATTTCCAATCGGTCGGCATGATCCCGAATGCTCTCCAAATAAGGCTTCACCTGCTCGCAATAGACCTGGGCTCTGGTTCGGGTGGACTCGATTTCGTTAGCTTTCTTGCGAGCTAATCGCATTTTCTCGGTTTGCTCCACCATGGCGGCTATATGCTGCCCTATTGTTTCGGCCAATACTTTGAGAGAGGAATTGCTTTTGGCGGTAATGCCCAGCTCCTTTTGCAAACGTAGATTCTCCAAACACCTTAGCTGATAAGTCATAGCGGCTGGTACAATTTGGGTAAGGCTTAATTCACCCACAACACGGGATTCGATTTGGAGCTTTTTGATATAATTCTCCAGCATAATTTCATGCCTGGCTTCGATTTCGCGTTCGGTGTACACCCCCATTTTCTCGAACAAAAGAACGGTGGATTTGGACACCATGGCGTCCAATGCCTCCGGGGTGGTGCGAAAATTGGAAAGACCCCTTTTGGCTGCTTCTTTCTGCCATTCTTCCCCGTAACCATTCCCCTCAAAGCGTATCTTCTTGGAGGCCTTGATGTATTTCTGCAGAACTTTGAGCAGAGCGCCTTCCCGGCTTTCGCCATCACCAATGGCTTTGTCCACCTCTGATTTGAATGCGGTAAGGCTCTGGGCCATTGCCGAATTAAGGACAGTCATTGCCGCAGCGCAATTCGAAGCAGAACCTACCGCCCTCAATTCGAATTTGTTACCCGTGAAGGCAAAGGGGGAGGTACGGTTTCTGTCAGTGTTATCGAGCAGAATTTCGGGGATTGCTTTGATTTGGTGCATCAGCGAGCGGACCTCTACCTGGTCCTTATCTAATTTGCCTTTTTCGATTTCGTCCAAAACCCTGGACAATTGATCGCCCAAGAAGGCCGACATAATGGCCGGCGGTGCTTCGTTGGCACCAAGGCGGTGATCGTTCCCTGCGCTGGCTATGGACGCACGGATCAAATCGGCATGATCATGGAACGCTTTGATGGCATTGACAAAAAAAGTCAGGAACATCAAATTGCTTTTGGGAGTTTTACCCGGAGATAACAAATTTTTGCCAGTATTGGTCCCTAAAGACCAATTGTTGTGTTTGCCCGAGCCGTTGACCCCTGCAAAAGGCTTCTCGTGCAATAACACGGTAATTCCATGTCGCTTAGATAACTTTTCCATCAAGTCCATGAGAAGCTGGTTATGGTCCACCGCCAGATTAATTTCCTCAAACAAAGGTGCACATTCAAACTGGCCCGGGGCAACCTCGTTATGCCTTGTTTTGAGGGGAATTCCTAAACGGTAAGCCTCGTTCTCCATGTCCACCATGAAGGTGTGCACCCGTTCCGGGATAGTTCCAAAGTAATGATCTTCAAGTTGTTGACCGCGCGCTGCGCCGTGACCGAACAAGGTGCGTCCCGACAAGACCAAATCAGGCCTGGCATCGAATAGCGCCGAATCCACCAGGAAGTACTCTTGTTCAACACCCAATGTTGGGAAAACACGAGTGATGTTCTTATCGAAATACTGGCATACGGCAACACCTGCCTTTTCAACTGCGGCGAGGGATTTGAGCAGAGGAGATTTATAATCCAAGGACTCCCCGGTATAGGAAACGAAAATGGTGGGAATGCACAGGGTTTTGCCGGCAGGACTTTCCAGAACAAAGGCGGGAGAACTGGGATCCCATGCCGTATAACCTCTTGCTTCAAACGTGTTGCGGATACCCCCGCTGGGGAACGAAGACGCATCGGGCTCCTGCTGGACCAAGGCACCACCGCTAAAGGCCTCTATGGCCTCGCCATCGTTATTGAGGGAAAAGAAAGAATCGTGCTTCTCAGCAGTGGATCCAGTCAACGGCTGAAACCAGTGTGTGTAATGGGTGGCGCCTTTGGCCATGGCCCAATTTTTCATTCCGTTGGCAACCTGTCTAGCAATCTCTGAACTAATGCCATGACCTTGGTCGATGGCTTCGTTGAGGGCCTCGTAAATCTCCGGCGAAAGGAATTCACGCATTGCTTTCTTGTTAAAGACATTTTCGGCAAAGTGTTCTGAACTTTTGAAGGTTACGGGCATTGCAAAATGGGCCGCATTTTGACGGATGCTCTGAAGGGCTTGGTGGCGGAGATGGGCCATGAGATACGAAGGTTTATGGTTTTGGATCACAAATTTACTTAACTAGGATATAGAAAATCAGAATATCATCATTTTTTTTGAAAAAATCACACTTAAATCCTTTTTTTTATCAAATTTTTGGCTTTTTGGTAGGAAAAAACATTCTTTTTTCATAAAATTCATACAATAATTCATAGTTTGAGTCAAAATATTATATCTTAAAAATTAAATGTATTGATTCGTTACTTTGCCCTTCCCCTATCCCCTTCTGCCCCGTAAAACGTGTATTTTTGGCCATGCAAAGACTATTGGAAGGTCACCACCCCGCGTGGAAATCTCTAGGGCTGCAATTTGCCATCGTTTTTTTGACGTTCGCGGTTTGGCTTCCCCCCACAACAGCGGGAACTGACCCACAGCGGCGGCTAAACAAACCTGCTCTAGAGCTGCCAGACTCCTCCCAGACAACCAAGGTCGCACCCCGTTTGCGTAAAATTTCCGCCCGTAAATTGCCCTTGGAAATATTAGAAGAGTTCCGGAAGGATTATCCTGCCGCTGTAGAGCTGGAATGGCAATCAAGGAATGTGCTGGAATCGGAAGTATTGGGGTTTTCCCAAACCAGTACTTCGGAATCCCTTTTGGTGCTTCGTCTTGATTCCAAAATATACCGTGTTCAGGGATATAATTTAGGGCAGTATTTCACGGCAACCTATCGCAATAACATAAGACAAAATTACGCGGTTCTCGAAAGCTGCGAAAACCTTGCGACCGTTCCGAAATCATCCTTACAAAGTAACTATCCCGGCTGGAATTGCCTCGCATTCACGCAGATTTCCACCAACGGTAAAATATCGCAACATCGAATTTTGGCTACCCAGTCTGACCAACGTCAAACCCAAATCTTCGTCGTCGATACCGATGGAAAGGTCCTGACCGTTGAATCTCTAAAGCAATGGAAAAGAATGCCTTACAAAAGATTGAAGAATGAATCTCGGCGTCTTCAACTTTTGACAACTTCCCCTTAGCCCGTTATTATTCCAAACCCATGGCTCAACTGTCCTCTACCCTTATTCCGAACGACGGCATCCCCATGCCTTCCGTCGAAACGGCCCAAACCTTGGGCCTTTTGGATGAAGAGTACCAAGCCATTCAGAAATATTTGGGCCGGGATCCCAATTTCACGGAACTCAGCATTTACTCCGTGATGTGGAGCGAACATTGTTCGTATAAGAATTCCATCCAATGGCTCAAAACCTTACCCCGAGAAGGTGATTGCATGCTTGCCAAAGCGGGCGAAGAAAATGCGGGCTTGGTGGATATTGGCGATGGACTCGCCTGCGCTTTCAAGATTGAGTCCCACAACCATCCATCGGCTATCGAGCCCTACCAGGGAGCAGCAACAGGGGTTGGTGGGATCAACCGGGATATTTTCACCATGGGGGCAAGACCCGTTGCTCAATTGAACAGCCTTCGCTTCGGGAAGGCGGACCATCCCAAGACCCACTGGCTTATTCGGGGCATTGTTCGAGGGATTGGCGATTACGGCAATGCCTTTGGGATTCCAACGGTGGGTGGCGAAGTGTTTTTTGATGACTGTTTTCAAGTCAATCCCTTGGTCAATGCCATGAGCGCAGGGATTGTTCGTCACGGCGAAACGGTCAAAGCCATTTCCGAGGGCCCCGGTAACCCGGTTTTCATCGTAGGGTCCAGGACTGGCAAAGACGGAATCCATGGGGCAGCTTTCGCATCCAAAGACTTGGGCGAAAATGCCGCAGAAGATCTACCTTCGGTACAGGTCGGGGACCCCTTTCAGGAAAAGCTCTTGCTTGAGGCAACCCTTGAACTGATTCGAACAGGCTCGGTCGTAGGCATGCAAGATATGGGAGCTGCGGGAATCATATGTTCCACCTCCGAAATGTCCGCCAAAGGCCAAGCCGGCATGCGTATCCAATTGGACCAAGTTCCCACACGTCAGGCCCGCATGCAGGGTTGGGAATTGCTGCTTTCGGAATCCCAGGAGAGGATGTTGGTTGTTGCCCATCGGGGTCGAGAACATGAAGTCATGGCAGTCTTCCACAAATGGGATATCCCCTGTGAACAAATTGGAGAAGTGATCGAAGGCGAGCATCTGGAATTTTACATGCAGGAGCAATTGATTGCCAAGGTGCCTGCAGACAGCCTAGTTTTGGGTGGAGGCGCTCCTGTCTATACCCGTAATTACAGTCAACCGACCTATATCCAAGTGATTAAGTCCTTTGATCCTGACCAGATCCAGGTTCCGGGCAATACGGTTGAAGAAATGTTACCGATTTTGGAGCATTTAAGTGCTCATCCCAACCTTTGCTCCAAAGAATGGGTAGCCAGGCAATACGATGACACCATTGGCACTGCCCACCTCGGCACACGGAATCCCTCCGATGCTTCGTTGGTTTGGATCAAAGAAAACGGGAAAGCGTTGGCGCTTACGGTGGACTGTAATTCACGTTATGTCCATGCCGACCCGTACCAAGGAGCGGCTATTGCAGTTGCCGAAGCAGCTCGTAACATTGTTTGCTCCGGAGCCAAGCCTCTGGCCGTTACCAATTGCCTAAACTTTGGCAACCCGTATAACCCGGAAGTGTATTGGCAATTCGTCAAGGCCATTGAGGGGATGGGCATGGCCTGCCGGGCATTGAATACTCCTGTTACGGGTGGTAATGTAAGCTTTTATAACCAATCATCTTACGAAGGACCGGTAATGCCATCCCCCGTGATCGGCATGCTGGGCCTGCTTGACGATCTGACCCATCAACAAACTTTGGACTTCAAACAAGCTGGGGATTTGATTTATCTATTAGGTCCTCTTCATAACGATCTCGGTTCTTCTCAATACCTCTATTCGTACCGCCAAGTGAAATTAAGTCCCTGCCCTTCCTTGGACATGCAGGCCGAGCAAGCTCTACACGAGGCCCTTCATGCCTTGACGCATCAACAATTGGTTTTGTCCATGCATGATGTCTCGGATGGAGGGGTTTGGATCAGCCTTCTTGAATCGGCCCTGCATCACAAATTAGGATTCGACGTTAAATCTTCGGATAAGATTCGACGGGATGCCTTTTGGTTTGGCGAAGGTCAAAGCCGAGCCCTGGTCAGCATTGACCCCTCTGAGCAATTCGCATTGGAACAATGTTTGGACGGCCTGGGACATCCTTACTTCCCAATAGGAGTAGTAACCCAAGGCTCCATCATGCTAGATGAAATAGAATTACCTAGCATTGAGCATTTTGAAACTCTGTATCGCCATAGCCTAGCGAACAAATTGAACGCTTCCTCCTGAAGGAATTGAAATCCGATTCGTGACCCTTTAAAGCGGATGGATTTTGGAAATTTTGAGGCTTAAATCAAGGGCCTCCACGCTATGGGTCAAAGCCCCAATCGACAGGAAATCCACCCCAGTCTCTGCATATTCTACCAAATTATCCCAACGAATGTTACCGCTTGCTTCGGTTTGAAGCAAAGAGGTTGGCTTTTGTTCCCCTTTTTCGCTCAGGATAGCCACGGCCTCTGCCAAGAGAGGTACAGAAAAATTATCAAGTAACACGCGATCCACGGGACCGGCTTTCAGGAGGGTATTCAGTTCTTCCAAATTACGCACCTCCACAATCACCGGAATCTCAAAATTTTCCCGGGAAAGATATTTATGAACAGCTTCCAACGCCTCTTGGATACCACCGCAAGCATCCACATGGTTATCCTTAACCAGAATCGCGTCGTAAAGGCCCATGCGGTGATTCACACCGCCCCCGCATCGTACGGCTTCTTTCTCCATGGCGCGGTGGAGGGGAGTGGTTTTGCGGGTGTCCAATAGGCGGCAAGAGGTATGTGCGATTTTATCCGACCATGAGCGGGTCCTCGTAGCAATACCGCTCATGCGCTGAAGTATATTCAGGAAAAGTCGCTCTGCCTGCAAAATCGAAGCCACAGATCCTGTAACCTCCAGAATGATCTCCCCTTTATGAATATGGTCGCCATCATTACGCATCGTCTTGACCTCAAGACGGGGATCCACCTGCGTCAATACCTGCAGGGCTGTGGACATTCCTGCCAAGACCCCTTCGGCTTTGACCAGTAAATATGCTGAACCACTTTGTTCGGGTGGAATACAAGCCTTGGTGGTATGGTCGCCGGAACCTAAATCCTCTTGCAGGGCCCACCGTATATAGTCATCAATTTTCATAACGAAAGGAAAAGCGCATTGAACAAGCTCTGGCGCTTTAAAAAATCAAAAAAACAAAATTATTCCAAAGGGTTAATTCCCCGACTGCAAACGCACGTAATGCGCAAAGAAATGGGGAATTGTTTCGATTCCTTTGAAATAATTAAAGACGCCGTAATGTTCATTCGGGGAGTGCAAGGCATCCGAGTCCAAGCCGAAACCCATCAGGACAGATTTAAGTCCTAATTCCTTTTCAAAAAGAGCCACAATGGGAATACTTCCACCGCCTCGAGTGGGAATGGGGCTTATCCCAAAGGTATCCAGCATAGCCAAGGACGCGGCCCGAAAAGCTACGCTGTCGGTAGGGGTAACCACCGGCTCTCCACCATGATGAGGTCTGACTTCCACCTGAACCCCTGGAGGCGCGATCGATCGAAAATAGCGACTAAACAATTCTGTGGCTGACTCGGAACTCTGATGCGGAACCAAACGCATGGATATTTTGGCATAGGCCTTGGACGGTAGCACGGTCTTGGAACCTTCGCCGATATACCCCCCCCAAATACCGTTCACATCGAGGGTTGGCCGTATCCCCGTGCGCTCCATGGTATTATAGCCTTCCTCGCCGCGCAATGCCTTAATTCCCAAATCTTTCATGTAGGCTTCTGCATCGAAGGGGGCTCGGTTCAACTCATCGCGTTCCGATTGGGTCAATTCTTGCACTTGATCATAGAAACCCGGTATCGTAATGCGACCCTGCACATCGTGCATTTGGGCAATCATCCCGCACAGGGCGTTGATGGGGTTAGTGACGGCACCTCCGTAAACTCCGGAATGCAAATCCCGGTTGGGGCCGGTAACTTCAACTTCCAAATACGACAAACCGCGCAGACCAGAATCAATACTTGGAACATCATTGGCAATCATGCTGGTATCAGAAATAAGCACAACATCTGCGCGAAGGCGCTCTTTGTTCTCAACAATAAACGACGCGAGATTGGCTGAGCCCACTTCTTCTTCGCCCTCAATCATGAATTTGATATTGCAAGGAAGTGCATCGTAACGCATCATGTATTCGAATGCTTTGACATGCATGTAAACCTGTCCCTTATCATCGCAGGCACCGCGGGCGTAAATTTTACCATCCCGAATTTCAGGCTCAAAAGGCGGGCTATGCCACAATTCGTAAGGATCTGCCGGCTGAACATCGTAATGACCATACACCAAGACGGTAGGCAAGGCAGGGTCCAGGATGCGTTCCCCGTATACCACGGGATAACCCGCCGTGGGACAAACCTCCACCTGGTCCGCACCAGCTTCCTTGAGTCGATCGGCTACGAATTGAGCCGCCTCAAAAACATCCTCGCTGAAATCCGGATTGGCCGAAACAGAGGGAATTCTTAACAAATCAAACAACTCGTCCAGTAGGCGCTGGCGGTTTTCTTCGATAAAATGCTGGGGTGTGTTCATAGGGTAAAGTTAGCAAAGAGGCAGGAGCAAAGAAGCATCAAGCTCCCTCGGGATTCAATTCTCTCCATACAAGTTCCGCCAAGGCCGACCCAGATGCCACAATCTCTGTACCATGGAGAGGATTGACCCCCTCTCGAATGCCTCGGACCACCCCTCCGGCCTCTCGAACCAGCAGGATACCCGCGGCCACATCCCAAGGTTGAAGGTTATGCTCAAAATAGGCATCGAAGCGACCGCAGGCCACATAGGCCAAATCCAAAGCTGCCGAACCTAATCGCCGCAGACCACGGCACTGCCGCATGAGTTGCCCCAAGGAGGTCATGTACTCCTCCATACGGTCAAAGCGATAATAAGGAAAACCGGTGGCGAGCAAGGCATCCTCCAGGTGTTCCTGATCAGAAGCACGAATAGAGGCTCCGTTCAAAAAGGACCCTGCACCCTTCACGGCCGAAAACATCTCCCTCGTACAAGGCGCATAAACTACCCCAAGCAACAAATCATCATCCTGCGCAAGGGCTATGCTTATGCTGTAAAAGGGAAGGTTATGCACAAAATTGGTGGTCCCGTCTAATGGATCAATGATCCAACGTAGACCTTTAGAAACACCAACGACCACGCCCTCCTCGCTTTGAAAAGCAGCTTGAGGGCATAGTTTCGAGAGCCCCTCGATCAACCTCTTCTCGCATTCCAGGTCCGCATGAGTGACCAAATTATGTTTATCCTTGAAATGCACATGCTCCTCTTGAAGCTGTTCACGGGCTTGCATCAAATAGGCCCCGCAATCGAATACCAAAGCCTCTACTTTGGAACACAAGTCAGAATCGGGAACAAAGGAAATTGGTTTGTGTAACATACTTTTTAAAGATCGCATCTACAGGCTATTCATCCGTGGAACTAAATTCTTACGACTTAGAAGGGGGTAGTTTGACAGGAATCTGCTTGCGCACCCAAGCAATTAACAAGATTAATGCCGTAGTCATGCATGCAATTCTTCCGATAAAATCTCCGTGACTTGCATAAAAAGTCATGGCATGGTTAAGCCGTAGCTGCCCTTTGACCAAACCCCTTTGATCCCAACCCAGAGATTCAATAAGATCTCCTCTTTGGTTTATGGTCGCAGAGATACCCGTGTTGGCAGATCGTAGCAAATCTCGACGATTTTCAATGGCACGAAGTCTGGCCCAGGCCAAATGCTGTCGATGGCCGTCCGTATTTCCCCACCACCCATCATTGGTGATAACGCATAACAAATTAGCGCCATTTCGCACAAATTCGCCGCAGAACTCTCCAAATATGGATTCGTAACATATCAATGTTGCGGCTTTCAAGGGAATTCTCCGCAAGCTGTCACCATTACCTCCCCGAATTGAAGGGCCAAACAACGGCATGGTCATGGGAATTTGTTCTGCTTGTTTTCCCAATTGCCCGCTCATTCCCCCTAAATCAACCGAAATGACCTTGGAAACAGCCTCAAAAAACCATGGATAAGGTAATTTCTCTACCCCAATGACCAGTTTGGATTTATGGTAAATAAGGGGGGGAGTTGAATCAGTTTCTAGACCCTGAGGAGGCAGGCCCAGGGCCGAATTGTAAGCAGTATACCATTGAAGGTCGCCCTCGCTTAGGCTTCTTGAATAGGGGCCAGCGTGTTCCTTGTCCTGATGCCATTCCACGGTGCTGGCACCGACAATCCATGCCTGCTTAGGATGCAACCGATGATATGCCTTCAGTTGATCCGCATAAAGATTTGAGGGCGGACCGTACCCTGTTTGATAAAATCCAGGCAATGCCGTTTCTGGCCACAATACCAAAGCAGTCTCAGCGGCCGAATCAGATAAGGAGACCATAATGCGCATTTGATCTGCATAGGTGGACGGATCAAACTTGACCGTGTACGGATCCATATTTGGCTGAATTGCAGCGACCTCGATAAGATTCCCGACCGGTTGGTACGTTGCATACCGCCATTGAGAATATCCCCATGGCAAGATTAGCCAAAGTAGAGCAACCGCCCATGACCTGGACAGAAATTTGGGGGCATGTACCCAGGCCCTGTAGATCCAGAAGTTCACCGATAAAATCCACAAAGAGCCTCCGGCAACCCCAGTCCATTCGTAGAACTGTATCCACGAGGGATGATTGGCCATGGCATGGCCCAAAAGCAGCCATGGAAAATCCAAATCAATCCTATGATGCGTATATTCTATTGCCAACCAAGGACTTATCCAAAAAATCCACGTAAGCCATGGCTTATTTTCCAGGGAATATCCGGAATGACGGCACAGGAATCGATAAACCAACACGGCAACAGTAACATACCCTGCATTAGCGACCACCCCCGCAACGACTCCGATAAGCGCCGCATGATAGACCCACCAGGTACCAAGTCCAAATGCAGCGAGCATAGCGCCAAAAACAAAACTCATTCGATTACCTTGTATAAAGGGATCCGCAAGCCATAGAATTGGAACCAAAGCCACCATGATCAAAAACGAAAAATCAAAGGGCGGAAATGACCCCCACCATAAACCTGCCGCCACCAAGGCGGAAAGGACGCTTTTCATCCCTGGCGCAGCGTTGGAGGCAATAGATTCCCGGATATTCCTTAAAAGGGACATGACCATGGCTTATATCCTCAAAGTAACCCATACAACCCATGAGTTCACCCTTATGAGCGCAATTTGACTTATTTTTATGACAATCCAATAACCATGAACTATTTGATTTCGCGAAGCAAGGCGCTTTTGAGCAATATCATTTTTTTCATACTTACCAGCGGCCTAACCGCCTTCAATTCTAACGTGTTTGCGCAAGCACAAAGATCAAGCAGCGGCCCATTTCCGATGCCTCATCAGGGCGGCGTTCAAGAACTACCTGCTATTCCCGAGAATCCTGAGTCGTTGGCGCAAATTTGGGGCTCTTACCCCTCCTTTGACAGTAGGATTTACCTAGCCTTGGGGGTGCACCGTTTACCCAGCACGGCTGAATGGAAAAAAATGGAAGAACTTGGACTGAACTATCAGGGGTATATGCCGCCTTTGGCGTATTTGGTTTCCGTCCCTGAACAGCCAAGCCCGGCTTTGCTCGAGTATTTGTCCGGTGAACGTGGTCTTTTTGCGGCCTGTGATCTGCTGAGGGTGGACGCCAAACGGTCCATGGAGCTGACTCTTCCCTCGGCAGGACCTGGAATTTTGACTAAAAACGGCCTCAAAGGACTGCATATCGTGCTCCATCCTGGTGCGAACCTTGAAAGGTTCAAGGAATATTTGAGGAGCCTGCCCTTGGTGGAGTCTATGGAGCCTGCACACGGACAATTGGGGTTGAGCCTCTATGCCAATGATACGGATGCTGAAATTCTCCTCGCCCACCCAGCCGTTCAATTCATGGAACCTGCCCGAGGGCCAGGAGAACCCGAAGATCGGGAAGCCCGCAGTTTGCATCGAGGTCACGCCATTGATAATAAAATGGAAGGGGGTACAAGGTATAATGGAAGCGGCATAACGGTTGCCATCGCAGATGATGGCGCCATTGGTCCCCACATTGATTTTAATGGGAGATTAACGCAATATTCAACCAATACCTCTTCGGCCAATACCCACGGTGATATGGTCTCTGGGATCGCTGTAGGTTCAGGTAATTTGAATCCAACCCGGATTGGGGCAGCTTACGGTTCTTACCTGCACATGTACAGTATATCGAGCTACCCCCATATCGCCAATGCAGTTGCTAATTACAACAGCTTGGGCACGACCCTGACTTCCACATCGTATTCAGAGGTTAACGGCGGGGTTTACAACAGCAGCGCCGTGACTATCGATGGGCAAATTCAAAGCAATGCCATGTTGATGCATATATTCTCGGCCGGGAATGCTGGCACAGCCGATCATGGTTACGGGGCCGGGACCGGTTGGGGCAACATTACCGGTGGGTACAAGGCCGCCAAAAATGTAATCGCTGTGGGCAATTTACGCAACACCGATGCGCTCGAAAGCTCATCCAGCAGAGGCCCTGCCAAAGACGGTCGCATCAAACCCGATATCTGTGCCAACGGATACAACCAAATGTCCACCGCACCCAACAACACCTACCAAACCGGAGGAGGAACCTCAGCGGCATCTCCCTCGGTGATGGGAACCCTTGCCCAAATCAGCCACGGCTACCGAGCCATGAACAACAATACTGTGCCACCCACAGCCTTGCTCAAAGCAGCCATCCTGAATACCGCTGAAGACTTGGGTAATCCTGGGCCCGATTATCAATTTGGTTGGGGCCGGATCAACGCATTGCGCGCTATCCAATTGTTACAAAACAACCGTTATGTTACCGGAAATCTTGCAGTCAACGATAGTATCAACTATGTCATTGATGTTCCAGCCAATGTTCGCCAATTAAGGGTGATGGTGTATTGGGCCGACTATGCAGGGATCGCCAATGCGACCCGTGCCTTGGTGAATAACCTTGATCTCAAGGTCCTTACCCCATCCAGCGCAACCCAATTACCTTTGAAATTGGACCCCAGTCCCAATACCGCTTCTTTGAGCAGTGTTGCGGTACCTGGCCTGGATTCCCTTAATAATGTGGAGCAGGTCCGCATCAACAACCCAGCAGCGGGAACCTATACGGCTCGCATCATGGGTCAAGGAATTGCACAAGGTCCGCAAGTTTATTGGTTGGTTTACGAATGGCATACCGACCAAATCACCATGACCTATCCCATGGGCGGCGAGTCTTTCGTCAGCGGAGAAACCGAAATCCTCCGATGGGATGCCACCGGAAATACGGGGCCATTCACCTTGCAATGGAGCTCCAACAACGGACAAAGCTGGACTACGATTGCAAGCAATCTGGCAGCATCAGTTCGGCATTACAGCTGGGTGGTGCCTACGGTCACCAGCGGACAAATCAAAATTCGGGTAAGTTCCGGGGCAATCGTCAGTGAAAGCTCCCAACCTTTGAACATCAGTCCTTTGGTCTCCGGTATTGCCTTTCCTACGGTTTGTTCAACCTCCTTGAGCTTGTCATGGTCCGCCGTATCCGGCGCGGGTCGTTATGTCATTCATCGCCTAGGTTTAAGGTACATGGACTCCGTGGGCACCACGACCTCTACCACCTTTACAGTCAATGGCACCAACCTCAGTTCGGAAGATTGGTACGCGATTACCCCCATCGGCACCAACAATGATTGGAGAGGAAGGCGTTCCAATGCAGTGGCCAAACCTTTGACAGGCCCTATCAACTGCGCGGGGGGTTCCACTATTGGTGGTACCTTGGTTTATGGCAATACGGCTCAAAGCCCCATGACCAATACCATCATCGTGCTCAAACAGAACAATACCGAAATTGGCAGGGATACCACCGATGCGCAGGGCATTTTCAGGCTTGGTAATAGTCCTGCCGGGACTTATACCTTGGAATACCAGACCAACAAGGCTTGGGGCGGGGTCAATGCCACCGATGCCTTGGGCATTAACCGGCATTTCAGCAACGTGGCCACGCTGAGTGGATTCTATGCAATGGCAGCCGATCTCAATGCGAGTAATTCAATCAATGCAACGGACGCATTAATTACTGCTCGTAGATTTTCTAATCTTATAACCAGTATACCCGCAGGGAATTGGATTTTTGAGACAGGAACGTTGAACCTTATCAACGGTGGCACCTACAACAACCTTATACTTAAATCGCTGACTTTCGGGGATGTAAACGGCTCCTATATCCCACCAGGGAATTAACCAAGGTTAATCCTTTTGGACCCCTTGCAGTACCAAGACGATTTCGCCTTTGGGGGGCCTGCTTTCACAGTGTTGGGCAAGGTCTGCTATGGATAGATGGATAATTTCCTGATGCATTTTAGTTAATTCTCGCGCAAGACAGGCGCGCCTCTCGGGGCCCAGTTTCTCGGCCAAATCCTTCACCGTACGGAGAATTCGGTGAGGGGATTCATAAATAATAATCGTTCGGGCCTCGGTCTTCAAAGCGGCTATTCGGGTAGCTCTGCCTTTCTTGAGGGGAAGAAAACCTTCAAAAACAAAACGATCGCACGGAAATCCCGACAAGAGCAAAGCAGGAAGGATGGCGGTGGGTCCAGGAGCGACATCGACCTTTATTCCGTGTTGCAACAAATACCGTATTAACAAAAATCCAGGGTCCGAAATCCCAGGAGTTCCTGCATCAGAAACCAAAACCATTTGGGCCCCGGATTGCAGTTGACTGAGAATTTTGTCAAGAATCACATGCTCATTGTGAGCGTGATAGGACTTCAATACGGCCTGAATACCCAAATGCTTAAGCAGCATTCCGGTAGTCCTGGTATCTTCGCACAGAACCAAATCAGCACTCCTCAGTAGCTCCAAACTACGGGCCGTAATGTCGCCCAAGTTTCCCAGCGGGGTGGAGACCACGCTAAGTAAACCGCTAGCCTTGGGCTGATCTGACTCCCTCGATATCACGGCAATTCGCGAACCGCGAAAGAAAACGATTCCATCACCGGGTTAGCCAGCAGTTCTTGGCAAGCCTTACGGGCCATGGATTCGGCATCGGAGGAATTAGAAGCCTGCACTTGCATTCGAATATGTTTACCGACACGGACATCGACGACATCCGATAAATCCAAACGGGCTAAGCCAGTCAGGACCGCTTTGCCTTGAGGATCCAACAAAGCATCGTGAGGCATCACGTTAATTTCAACAAGGTATGATTTCATAACCAACGAAGTATAAGAATAGAAATAGGAATATACAAGAACATGACAGCAAAGAGTCCCGAGAATCCCCATACACCCACAGCTCCAGCCACCAAAACAATAATAACATAACGAAGGTATGGAAACCGTTTTGAAAGTTCGGATGGTTTCAGCGATACCATGGGCAAATTAGAAACCAGCAAGGCGGAACTCCCCAAAGCCGCAAGGGCCAAATGCCAACCCTCTAATTTCAAAAGCCAGGTCACAGGCCATGATGAAAGCGAACCGAGAAAGCCCATCCAAAGAATGGCATGCGCAGGTGTGGGCAAGCCAATGAAATGAGGCGTAGGCACCTTCATTAAATTGAAACGTGCAAGCCGCCACGCTGAGGCCAGTGGTATGGCCGCAAAACAAAGCAACCACCATGCCTCGCCGTTGGAGGGAAAAGTAGGCATGGGCCATTGCGTATTCAATTCCAACGGCCATGGCGACATACCGTAAGAAGGCATTAGACTGCGCGAATGTACCATGAGTAAAGCCGCGGGCAGGAGCCCAAATGAAACCAAGTCTGCCAAAGAATCCAATTCACGACCCATTTCGGAAGGTGCACGCAACCACCGGGCCGTCGCCCCATCTGCAAAATCAAGAACTGCGGCAATCGCAATACAATATAAGGCCCAACCCTCTCCACCGTTAAAAGCGCCGACCAAACCCAGGCAACCGCAAAGCAAATTCCCCAAAGTCATGACATTGGGCACAAAAACCCAAAACGATTGACCTTCCTTGTGGTTATTCATAGGCCGAAAATACGGCCACAACGATTATTGCAAGCATCTCTGCAAGCATCCCATTGAAGGGCCCCAAACCGTGTACTTTTGCTTTGAATTCAACATCATACCCCCTAATTATGACGCCAGAAGAAATCATATCCACATTGCAGAAATCCATGATAGGCACCTTGGGCGAAACCCTAGGCATGGAAATTATTCTTGCAGAAATGGGGCTACTCAAAGGTCGAATGCCGGTGGATCACCGAACCAAACAACCTTTTGGGCTTTTGCACGGAGGCGCGTCGGTGGCTTTAGCCGAAACATTGGGCAGCATAGGCGCCAACATGTTGGCCTATCCCGACAAACATGCTGTTGGAATGGAAATCAATGCCAACCACTTACGTCCTATCAGCGATGGTTACGTCACCGGTATTGCCAAGATACTTCACCAAGGATCCACCAGCCATGTATGGGAAATACGTATCGAAGATGAACGCGGTAATCTCTGTTGCATTTCCCGCTTCACAGCTGCAATTCGTCGCAATCCTTAATGCCAAACCCCTTGAAGCAAGAAGAGCTTTTTGATCGCGCCATCCGCGCAGATTTTGGCTGGGTTTCTTACCGATTACCTTCCGAGGACGGTGTTTCAGTCCCTGAACCGCAACATTTCATCGATCCAGAAGCGAAGGCTCAGCGGCCTTGGTTGGAGAGTTCCCGCGACGGGTTCGTGGTAGCCCCCTTCAGCCTTGCCCATGGACCAGAACTATGGCTCAATCCGGTGGTTCGATGGCAAGGGAACACAGCGGATTCCCAAGGCCTGTCTGCTGCAGATGATTTGTTGGATGTTTATATTTCTAGTGTTGATTCCTTGAAAAGTCAAGTTGAAAATCCACAGGAAGGTGGAGCAGGTTCCATCGGCACCGAAGAAGATCCGGAACAAGTCCAATCTCAACATTATATTGATTTCTGCAAATCAGTTCGCCAAATCACCGAGATCTTACAAGGCCAGACTTCGGTTTCGGTCCCTTGCAAAGAAACGGGTCCTCTCCAAAAAGTGGTTTGGTCTAGGACAAAGCGTCTCAGCCTGCATCCCAACGCTCACCCGTGCTTGCTCTTTGAGGCTTTGTGCAAGGCTTACCCCACCTTGCATATTGTGTTGCTAAATCACCCTTCCTACGGTATATGGTTGGGCTGCAGCCCTGAAACCCTGGTAGAGAAGGAGGCAGAACATATTCGTAGCATGGCTCTGGCTGGGACAAGAACCCCTTCCAATGCCAGTCCTTGGGGTAACAAAGAAATCAAAGAACAATGCCTGGTGCTTGAATATTTACAGGACCGTTTTGCCGCCAAAGCCATATCATTAGATTTGCAAGAGACCTCAACTGTTCAAAAAGGCCCTGTAGAGCATTTGTTAAATAAAATTGAAGGCATCTCTGACATTTCGTGTTATGAAATGGCGCATTCTCTGCATCCTACACCAGCTGTTGCCGGTTTACCTATTTCAGAATCCGTTGAATATATCCTTGAAAAGGAGCCGTATAGACGACTTCTCTACTCGGGCTATTGGGGTTATATCAATAAACAAGGGGATGGTTTGCTTTCGGTTAATTTGCGTTGTTTGCATTGGGAGAACAGCCGCGTAACCCTGTATATGGGTGCAGGGATTTTACCCGAATCGGACGCGGATGCGGAATGGTTGGAGACCCGCAGAAAGTCGGAAACACTGATCAATATTCTGAAATCTTTGAACTGGATTTTTTCTCCTGCAGAGATTGATGAAGATTGAATACGGCCTTTTTTCATAGCAAGTGAAATCTTCCACAATACATCTTTTGCCTCAATGGCTTTGGGATAACGGGATACGCCATGCAATCCTTTGTCCTGGTTCGCGGTCTGCCCCCTTGACCCTGGCCATTGCGCGCAGTGGATTGATGGAAATTTTCACCGGGGTAGATGAGCGATCTGCGGGCTTCGCGGCGCTAGGTCTGGCCTTGGGAACCGGTAGGCCCGTGGTGGTGGTTTGTACCTCGGGCACGGCCTTGCTCAATCTTGGACCTGCTGTGGCAGAGGCTTTTTATCTACGTTTGCCGTTGGTGATCTTGAGTGCGGATCGGCCAACCGGATATGAGGGTCAACAACGGGGACAAGTGATTCGGCAGGATGGAGCCTTGGCTCATCATGTGCGGGCTTCTCATCGTTGGGCGCCAGATGAACCGAAATGGGATCTTACGAGTTCCGAAAAATTATTCAAGCAAGCCTTAACTACAGCGACAATCGAATGCGGTCCGGTGCATATCAATATCCCTCTTGATGAACCGCTCTATGATATAGAAGAACAAGGCTTATTCCGTAGCGTCCATTCTTCACATAATGAAGACAAGAGCCCTTACAGTCCCCCTCTTCTTACGCCTGTTCCAGTAGAACTTCAAAACGAAATCCTACATGTACTGGCTCAAGGTAAAAAGATTTGGTTTCTTGCAGGAATGGCAAGCCCCGATGAGGGTGTACAGGCCATTCTCAAGGATATCGAAAATTTGGGGAAGTCTTGCCTTTGGCGCGAGGATTTGGCGAACCTCAAGGTTGGTTTACCCGTTCGGGACGAATGGTTTAGGACTTCACCTGTCGACCCTCCCGAGCTTTTGATTTCTTGGGGTGGGCCTTTGGTTTCCAAGCATTTATTATTATTTCTGCACAGAAATCCACGATTCAAGCATTGGCGAATCGACCCACGAGGGGATGAAATTGACACCTACAGCCGTCTGGACGGAGTCTGGCAAGCCAGCCCGCAATTCGCCCTGAAAAATATCAAAAAAATTTTTTGTGATTTCTTGCTAGAACATCCTTCCGCTACAGGTCTTGAGGTTACAGGTTTTGCATCCGATGAATCCTTTTCCGCTCCAAAACCTTCGGTTATGAAGTCAGAAAACGCGGTGCTGGATTTCGATATGTTAATGCGTGATCGCTACCACAACCTTCCTTTCTCGGATTTGCTGGCGCTATCTGTCGTCCTGCCCTTTTTGAAAAACAAGAGGGTACATTTGGGAAATTCCAGCTTGTTGCGCAAATTCTTGTCCTTGCCCTGGGACAAGGACCAAATCAAGAGCATCCACTGCAACCGTGGGACTAGCGGAATTGAAGGCAGCATCTCGACCGCAATCGGTGAGGCATGGGCCCATCCTGACGATTCCGTTTGGATTTTGAATGGGGATTTGGCTACGGCCTATGACGCAGGTGCCTGGTTGTTGGAGCCACGGCCTTCGGTCAAAATGGTAATTCTCAACAACGGAGGGGGAGATATATTTAGGCAGCTCCCGGGTGCCTCGATACAACCTGAATGCGAGACATTGTTTGCCACCCCACGAAGTATGGATTGGTCGCCCTGGTGCCAGGGATACGGCCTGCCGCACCGTTTAACCACTGACTTGAATTCGCTACAAGACGGCCTGAAGTGGTTAGCAGACCTGGTTGGAACCGGTGTTTTGGAAATTAAAACGAGCCCATTTTGGAACCGTCAATCCGAATTCATCCTTTGCGAACGGATTGAGCCTACTTGCAAGGATTGAAAGATTAGGCTAAACATTGAAGCGACTCTATGCGTTAAACTTGCGCTTCTGATCCTAGAGATCATAGTGAATTATAATTTTCGATAAATCATCCATGAACAAACGCGCCTACACCTGGTCTACCCTGGCTCCGTTCGAAGAAATTAAATTTGAACTCTGCGATGGGGTCGGCAAAATTTCGATCAACAGGCCCGATAAACACAACGCCTTTACCCCGCTTACGGTTCAGGAAATGTCCCAGGCGATGGAAATTTGCCGCCAAGACCCGCGCATTGGTGTTGTTGTCCTCACTGGTGAGGGGGGGGAGGCCTTCTGCAGCGGCGGAGACCAAAGCGTAAGAGGCCACGGGGGCTATGTGGGCAAAGACCAGGTGCCCCGACTCAATGTGCTAGACTTGCAAATGCAAATTCGTCGAATCCCCAAGCCAGTCATCGCCATGGTTGCAGGGTGGGCGATTGGGGGAGGTCATGTGCTCCACGTGGTTTGTGATTTGACGATTGCCGCCGAAAATGCGCGTTTTGGACAGACCGGGCCCAAGGTGGGAAGTTTCGATGGGGGATTTGGGGCTTCCTATTTGGGCAGAATTGTTGGGCAGAAAAAGGCCCGCGAAATCTGGTACCTCTGTGATCAGTACAACGCCAAAGAAGCCTTGGAGATGGGCCTCGTCAACAAGGTGGTTTCCTTGGAAGACTTAGAAGAAACCACCATGGCCTGGACCCGGAAAATCCTTGCCAAAAGCCCCCTTGCGCTCCGAATGCTCAAAGCCTCCTTCAACGCAGAATTGGATGGGCAAGCCGGGATTCAGGAACTGGCTGGCAATGCCACCCTCCTCTATTACCTAAGCGACGAGGCCAAAGAGGGCAAAAACGCCTTTATCGAGAAAAGAGAACCTAATTTTGATCAATTTCCTAAATTTCCCTAATGTTAATCAAATCCCTTCTTGTCGCTAGCCTCGGCGTAACCCTGGCCTGCGTTTCACCTGACAACCCACAGCAAAACGCCTTATCCGATGCGCGTTTTCACGAGCTAACTTTTTTGGACATCCAGGGCAAATCCCGCAGTATGTCGGAGTTCAAGGGGCGCTATATCCTGGTGGTCAATACAGCCTCAGAATGCGGCTATACCCCGCAATACAAGGACCTACAAGCGCTGCACCAACAATTTGGCTCCAAAATCACGATCATCGGCTTTCCTTGTAACGATTTTGGGGGGCAAGAACCCGGGGACGAAAATAGCATAGCGGGCTTTTGCGCCAAGAATTACGGTGTTGAATTCCTGATGGCCTCCAAAGTCCAAATCAAGGGCGAAAACAGGCACCCCGTTTACAATTGGTTGATGAGCAAATCCCTGAACGGACTTTCTGATGCAGATGTTCGCTGGAATTTCACTAAATTTTTGATCAGTGGTGAGGGTCAATGGATGTCATCGTTCCCGTCTTCCGTCTCCCCGCTAGACCCCCAAATCACCAAACAGCTCCGCTAAAGGGATAAGCGTTTAAGACCGACTGCGGGCCAAGGAGTCTGCTTGTTTGCAGGGGCAATGAGAACCCTGCTTTTACATTACACTGCGCTTGCCACAGCGCTATCGACAGCCCAAGTCTGGGGCCAGACCACAATCCATACACCGCAAGGCGCTCTTGGGGTATCAGCTCAGGTACGATCCCTGCGCCAATTCTATTGGATTCGCGAATTGCCACCCCATGACGAAACCCCTGGTAACGGAAGAATGGGCTACTTCGGCAGCGAAACACCCATTACTCTTCTTTGGAGAAAAGGAAATGAGGCGATTTTAAGGGCCCAATGCCTTCATCCCAATGCATGGTTTAGCGAACCGGCAGAAAGCCCTATAGATTCATTGCTGAAGAAACGTGTTCATTCCACGATTCAATTGGAAATCGAATGAGGGTTTGGGTTTTCTTGCTTATTATGTTATGGCATTGGACGGGGGGGGATAATTTCGCCCTCGCCCAAAGAGGGACCGTGCGAGCGCGTATCATGAACGGTTATGCAGGATTGATTTTTGATCAGGTTGGAACTCCCATTGTCAGCGGAAATCAACAAAGCTACAGCATCGCAATTCATGATTCAAGGACCCTGGTACTTGAAATCGCAGCCCCGGCCAGGACGCCTTTAATGATTCAAATTCAGCCTGTTACCGAGGTCTGGAACTATTCGGCTTTACCACCCACTTCCATTCCTTTTGTTTGGGAAGCGGCCTTCTGCAACGAAGGCATTAACGATGAAAGGATGGCAAGGCGTCAAGCTATTCCATTAAATACCAATCAAAATATTTTTCAATTTGAAATGGGTGATTACCAGAACATTCCAGGTAATCCTGAACCCGTTGAAAACCAGATCAAAGCCTTTTTATATATGTGTGGTCGCTTAGGCCCAGTAGGCCAGGTTACCCCTGGTTATTTCGCCAATTCCATGAATATCGAGGTTTGGTATTGAACCGCGCCTTAAGCACTCGATATTCATAACACTTTATTAATTGCCCAACCAATCACCTATTTTTTTAACACTTAACCCCCCATCCACCCATGAAAAAGACCCTAACAACCAAAAACCTCATGAGCATCAGCCTTGTTGTATCAATGCTTATGGCCCATAGAATGTATGCTCAGAACACAGGCGTCATCAACACCAACCTCAATGTTGGTGCAACCGTCCTAGCTCAACTCAAATTAACCAACAATGCGGATGTTCAATTTGGCAATCTATCTGCGACAACTCCCGGTCATGTTTTCCTATCGCCCACAGGAAGCGGCCACACCAATACCGGGGTCAGCACCTCGGTTGGCAAATTCACGGTGGAAGGATCTACCACCGGCTCAGTCAAAGTCACATGGCCTGCCAACATTTCTCTCAACTCCTCGGTAGGAGGCAATACGTTGGTTTACAATTTACAGGTCAACGGAAATGGAAGCGACCTGGCCTCTGGATCCACCATCCTTGGAACCGGAGGCCTTGGGGTAGCCTCCACGGCAGATATTACCCTTGTGGCCGGCAAATACTACCTCTATGTAGGGGGAAAAATCGGAGGCAACGCCGGCAGCCCCGCCAATCTCAATGCCCAAGGCATAGGGGTTTATTCCGGTATCGCCAATTTCAGAGCAGAGTACAATTGATCCTTTCACCACCCCCCTCCTCGGTTGGGTGGAGGGGGATTTATTTAAATAAAAAAACTATATATCAAAATACCATCATAATGAACAAAATTATTTTAGTCATGAGTCTTTATACTGTATCGAATTGGTGCAAAGCGCAGGTGAGTATTGCTCCTACGGGTATCTTGCTGGACCATCAAGGTCAAGGTACCGTCTATATTGGAAACACGGGCAATCAAATCCAGGAAGTTCGTATTCAATTTCTATTCGGGTATCCTGTGCAAGATTCCTTGGGTGAAATTCAAATGATCTATGGCGATACGATTCGAGAAAAATCCCATGGACTAGGAAATTCTATCAAAGCCTACCCCTCAGCTTTTACGTTACAACCTCAATCGCAACAAATGGTGAGGCTTCTTTTGAAGGAACGTCACTTCCGTGAAGAAGGTCTTTACTTCAGCCGAATCAAAATTACCTCTCAAGCAGCAGTGGGGGAGGCTGGAACCATCGACACTGCGATGGTAGGCGCGAAAGTTGCCTTTCGCTTTGAACAATTCCTGCCTGTGTTCTTCCAAGTTGGCCAACCTGAACCCGATCTTCAGGTATCCCCTCAATCCTTGCAATCGGATTACCGACACGGAGCTCTACGCTTTGATTATCAATGCGCAAGCAATTCTCCATATTTGGGACAACTGCGTTACCGACTCGTTTCAGCATTAGCCAATTCATCTACAAGCAACGTTCCTGAACCCTTGGCTAATCAAGAAAAAGTCACAGCATGGAAGGAAATGGAAATTGCATTGTATTTCAACGGTAATCGCCGTTGCCTTTTGGCGTGGCCCAACACCCTAGAATCAGGGAAGCACTGTCTTGAACTTGAATTCCATCGAGGGCGCAGTGATTTTCCAGCGCTTGGTGCTGGAAAGGTTCCTAATTATCGAGGTAAAGTTCACTTTGAATTGCCATGAAACGGAAACGATGTGCAGTACAGAATGTCTTACCCTATGTTATTTTTTATGTTCCACTCCCTACGATTCGTTGTCCAATTCCATAAGCCCTCGAGATAGCGTAGAATATCAAGTCTTGGCAAGCTACTCCGGTTACCCTGCAGGTTGGTTGACCCTCCTCAAAACAGACCAAAGATATTGGTTTCCCCTGAATCTTTGGCTTGAGCAGAGTGGATTTGCGTATTTTCATCCGCTACATAACCAATCCTTTCACCGATTGCGCCTGCGGAACCCTGTTGATCACAGGATTGGGCAATTCCAAATTGGGGGATACTCTCCCCTGCAATCCAAACCTTGGAAAATATACCATAGATTCCAGAATATATCTATGAAAAGCAACCCATTGAAGGAATATTTCTTTGATCACCGTCAAACCATATGGGTGAGCAACCATTGGATAGCGTTGCAGTACGGCATGGCCACCAAATTCAATGAACCCGCCTTGGAGCTTGATTTTTCGGGGAAGGTCGAGGCGCCCGTAAAGGAATGGAACGATTACCATGCTCGATGGCTCAAGATAAATGCCATAAAATCTCCGACCCTATTAAAGGATTCGATGGATATTCATCGACCAAAAACAGAAAGTAAATCGATAGAGATTTCTACTTGGTCTGGACGGTATGAAATCCATTTCCAATCAGGGAAGTTCAACTCCAATATTCAATGGGATGCAGTGGGGCATCTAGGCAAGATTGGTTTTAGGGCCTTTGGAACTGCCAATGCCATCTTAGAAAGATCGACCAACATTCCAAATTATGAACCAAGAAATGCCCTCACTACAAGGAATACAAAAATAGAATGGCCCAGCCTTGAACTTGAATGGGCATGGGGATCGCAACAACAAATTAACCTTATTATTTCACCTGCTTCAGTGTCAAGTTTCTGGAAAATAACAGGAGGAAATACGCTTATGAGTAGAACGATTGGCTTTGAAGCTCCAAAAGGGATTCATACCCGGCGATGGAAACCTCCCACAGCAATGAGTGAATGGTCTTTCAACCATGGTCCTTTCATGAATCACCCGCATTTTCCAATGACCACCTCACCCAACGCGAGTAAAGATCGTCTTGATGAAACCAAGGATCTTGTTCCTGTTGCTCTACTCCCCGGAAGCAACCAAATTGATTATCGGTACAAGAATGCATGGGGAGGAATCTCAAATCGCAGCTTGTTGTGGAATATTCCCGGTTTGATGATACCAGAAGGCCGCTGGAATTATCGCTATGAATTTTCTGCACCTCTACGAATAAGTGGTATCGTTGGCTACGGCTTAAGGCCTTCTTTAAGTCTTCAATCGGAAGCCATTGTTCAGCCGGCCAAGGATACAGGCAGAAACCTAGAATGGGATGTCAAAGGCTCCGCCATCTGGACGGCAGGACGAATATTGTATGGACAAAGCCAATATACTGTAGGCCACGACAATCAAAAATGGGAACAACGTCTTCATTTCTATTTTAGTCAAAGCCTGCAAAGCTCACTCCATTACCAATCATACACCTACTCATTTGATCCCAAACCAATTGGCGAGTTCTTGAATCTATCAGGACTTTGGATACTCCCAAAAGGTTACGGTCTCAAAATGCTACGTCTTGAATATCCTCTCATGAAGCTAATTCGGCCCCAACTTCGTCACGAGTTATACCAAGCTATCCTACAATTCGAGGGATGGGGACAGCAATGGCTTTGGCAAATTCCTGAGCATCGTTTATCATGGCAAGGAAGAATCCAGCTCAAAGCACCCTCCCTTACCCTGGTATATCAGGCTATCGCTCACCAAGAGGGTTGGCAAGCGTTCGTACAAGGCCACCTGCGAGGGGGCCACCACTTGGGCGTTTCGTACTCTTTGAACAGGCAGAATACTTCCAACAGGCTCCCAACGACGCAACCAAAGGCAGGGAATTGGGCCTTGGAATGGAAGTGGGTGGGGCTTCAAAGCAGCCGATCAGTGCGCGCGCTCCTCAACCGCGAGTCTTCACGATTGGAATACCATGGGCAATTCACCTTATCTCGCAATAATAACACACTGCCTATCAGCGCGACTAACGGATTAGCGTTGATTCTTCTGGATTTCTACGGAGACCAAAACGCCAATGGAACCAAGGACCCTGATGAAAATACACTTGATGCATATGGTGCTTTTGATTTGCCCGCGGGAATACCTTACCAATTGCTGGTCAATGGTTCAGCGCTGCTCGGTCCTTTCCCAAATTATAACCATGTACGCATTCGGCTCACCCCCCATCATATGCGCAGCCCCGGATGGATTAGCGATCATCTTACAATGGAACTTCATTCCATTCCAAACTCTACCATCAAATACCAAATTGCCTTGTTACGAGGTCGGCAAATTTTCGGTACACTCACTTTGGGCAAAATCCCTGCATCCACCATGTCTAATTCCTTGTCAACTAACCCCGGAGGAATCCGAATTTACGTCCAACGTTGGGATGAAGGGCCATTATTGGAGTCTTGCCTAAGCGACAGCACGTCTAGCCCCGTATCCCATTCCTGCAAGCAAACCCTAACCCTTAGCGATGGGTATTTTGAATTCAATGACCTTAGGCCAGGACTCTACAAGGTTTGGGTGGATTGTTCTACCCTTCGCCGATTGGGATATTCAGGCCATTGTTCTCCGCAAATTCTAGATCTACACCAAGAAGAATCCGTTGAGGTCAATTTTAATTCACCACTAACCTTGGATATTCCCTAAAAACAAACTTATGGGTTCGACTTTTGAAGCCAAGCCTGCCATCCCTTCGCTTGCAATTCATGATCCTTGGCGGTGATATCGTCGTGCATTTTCTGTTTGTATGCTTGCATGGCGGTAAATAAAGTGGGGTTGGACGTGGCCAAAATCTGAACAGCGAGGAGACCTGCATTGGCTGCACCATTGACGGCTACGGTTGCTACCGGAACCCCCATAGGCATTTGCAGAATGGACAAGAGGGAGTCCCATCCATCGATAGAATTGGACGATCGCACCGGAACCCCGATGATCGGTAACGGCGTCGAAGCGGCCAACATACCAGGCAAATGTGCAGCCCCTCCTGCTCCAGCAATCAAAACCCGAAGGCCCCTACTGGCTGCATCCTTGGCGTAGGTTGTCATGCGATCGGGGGTTCGATGGGCAGATAATACATGCAATTCATAAGCTACCCCAAAAGATTCCAAGACCTCCGCCGCTTGGCGCATGATTTCTAAATCCGAGGTACTTCCCATAACAATGGCGATAAGTGCTGGCGATGAGGTAGGGTCTGGATTCATAGCGTTTGGTTAGGTGGAGGGTTAAGGGCTCTTCAAAATTATTCGGCTGCAATATGCAGATATTCTTCGACGTGATCGGCCAAGTCCATGGCCTTTTTAAGATCCGAGCGGACAATGGTGACATGACCCATTTTGCGGTAAGGGCGAGTTTCGGCTTTGCCGTAAAGATGAACAAAAACACCAGGCAGAGAGAGGATGCGTTCCATGCCTTGGTAAACCGCTGGTCCAACGGACCCAGGCGATCCGACCAAATTAACCATAACGGCCGAGGAGCGCAGAGAGGTATCCCCCAAGGGCAGGCCCATAACCGCCCTAATATGCTGCTCAAATTGGGAGCAATAAGCGGCCTCAATGGTATAATGTCCTGAATTATGTGGTCGAGGCGCTGATTCGTTCACCCAAAGACGGCCCTGGGTATCCATCAAAAACTCCACCGCCAAGACCCCGACAGTTCCTAGCCCCTCGGCCACCGCCACAGCCATTTCCTGAGCCTGATTTTGCAATTGGGGAGGCAGCCAAGACTCGATAGCCTCTACAGATCCCGCCATAACACGTTTTACCAAATTTGCTTGGGAATCAAATTGCATGAGGCAAGGACTGTAACAACGAATGTTACCTTTTCGATCCCGAACGGTCAAGACCGCTAATTCCAAAGCAATATCAATTTTTTGTTCAACGAGGCAAGGCCTATCAGTAACTTCCTTGGCATCTGCCAAGGAATGCAAAGTTCGTACCCCTTTGCCATCGTATCCGCCTTGGGCAGATTTCCAAACAACAGGCTTTTGAGGAAAATCAACAAAAATTTCATCGGAACTCATCAAGAAGTTGAGCAAAGCCTCTTTTCCTTCCAAAGCGCGGTAAGGTGCGGTCGGCAAGCCCAGACGATCGTAGTAGGCTTTTTGGGTGATTTTGTTTTGAAGCAGGGCCAAGGTTTCAGAGCTGTGCCAAACTTCCTTGCCCTCCTCCGCCAAACGAGCCAATGCACCAGCATGGACGGCTTCTAATTCATAGGTTAACACATCGCAACCGCGGCCAAAAGCCAGTACGGTCTCCTCGTTTGTCAAAGAACCTACAACCGTGGAAGGAAAGCGAGCGGCCACTGGTGCCTCAGGGTCAGGATCCATAAATCTAGCCTTGATCCCTAAACGATGTAGTGGGTCTAGCATCATGCTCCCCAACTGTCCGCCCCCCAAAATTCCTAAAACCGTTTGTCGCATTGGTTGCTGGCTCATGAGAATCAAGCTGTTAGGGAAACCCAAGGCCAAAACGATATCATACCTCAAAATTAACCTATTTTAGCCGAGCGATGGAACGTGTCCGCCCCAAAAAGAAATTAGGTCAACATTTTTTGACCAATGTCCACCTTGCCGAGAAGGTGGCACTATCCTTGACCGGTTGGGGCAACTATACCCATCTCTTGGAAATAGGGCCTGGCACTGGGCAATTGACCCAACACCTTCGCCGACTCCCCTACCGCTTGTGGCTGGCCGAAGTTGACCAAGAGTCCATTCAATACCTCCTTGCGCATCAACTCGCCGAACCCGAACAGTTGGTTGGTGATTTTCTTCGTTGGACGCCTACACCCTGCTCGGATCAAATTGGTCAAGCTTGTTGGGGGGTGGTCGGGAATTTTCCTTACCATATCAGCACCGAAATCGTTTTCAAAGTCCTGGAACACCACCAGCTTATCGGGGAATGTGTCGGCATGTTTCAGCGAGAAGTCGCTCAGCGAATTTGTTCACCCCACGGCAGCAAAGTCTATGGCATAACCAGCGTTTTGACCCAAGCCTTTTTTGAGGCCGAGTATCTTTTTACGGTCAACGAAGGGTCCTTCTTTCCTCCACCTAAAGTCAAGTCCGGGGTCCTTCGCCTCAAAAATCGCTGGAATCCGCCGTCCTGTGATCACCGTTTGTTTTTTAGAGTGGTCAAGGCCGCATTTAATCAACGACGCAAAATGTTATCGAATGCCTTGAGTCAAGTTTTACCAGAAGGATTTGAAGATCGGATGAAGATCCTTCATCTTCGTGCCGAGCAACTCCCCGTTCAGACCTTTGTAGAGCTCACGTTGGCCATCCAAGAAGTGCTTTCCTTCGAAGGTAAAACAATACTTAAATCATGATATTTCAGCGTATTATGATTCTGGATGAGGTCCATCCATGGCTCCAAGAAAAGTTGCTGGAAAATGATTTTTGCGAAATTTTGGATTATGCCAAGGCTGGTCATGAAGAAATTATCGGAAGACTTTGTCAAACCGAGAAACCGGTGCACGGATTGGTCGTTCGGTCCAAAATGAAACTAGACGAGCAGGTTCTCGATGGTGCCAAAGCTTTGCAGTGGATTGCTCGGGCCGGCTCGGGGCAGGATGGGATTGATACCGAATTTACTCAAAAAAATAACATCACCTTGATTCACGCCTCCGAAGGTAATTGTCTGGCCGTCGCCGAACATGTGACGGGCATGATTTTGGCTTGGCTCAATCGCCTTGTCTCGGGCCATCATCAAATCCAACAAGGGATTTGGGACAGGGAAGGAAATCGGGGACTTCAATTAGCAGGTACCACGGTGGGCCTGATCGGTTATGGTCATAACGGATCCCAAACGGCTCGACTTTTGGCAGCCTTGGGTTGCAAAGTCCTCGTATACGACAAATACCTTCACGACTACGCCCCTAGCGATCTCCCCCAGGTTCTGGAATCCAACATGGACGAAATTTATCAAGAGGCTCAGATCCTCACCCTGCATGCCCCGCTTACCGATGATACCCGCAACCTGGTACAGCGGGACTATTTGGCTCGTTTTCGTAGGCTGAAGCTCTTGGTCAATGCCGCAAGGGGACCAATCGTTCACATGCCTGACCTTTTGTTGGCCTTGGACCAACATCACTTGGAGGGTGCCTGCCTAGACACCTTACCCATCGAAGACCCCCAACGCTGGGACCAAGAAATCATGAATAAAATCCTTGCTCATCCTCGCATCATAATCAGCCCACACGTGGCGGGTTGGACTTGTGAATCCTATCGCGATATATCGGAAGTCCTTGCCCAAAAAATCCTTGCCCATCTCAAGCAACATGACCCAGGCTAAGACCCCGTTCAGACACCCGCTTAGGCCTTTATAATTTGTGTAAATTCGTGGTATGTCCGATACCCAACGCAACGTTCTCAAAACCAAAGTACATGACGCCGACGTTTTGGCTTTTATTGACTCCTTTGCCTCAACCGACCAAAAACGACAGGACAGCCTCGACATTATCGCGCTCATGTCCAAAGTGAGCGGTTTCCCGCCCAAAATGTGGGGTGCAAGCATGATCGGCTTTGGCGCCTATCATTACAAATCCGAAAAAAGCCGACAAGAGGGAGATTGGTTCCTGTTGGGATTTTCCCCCCGTAAGGCCGCCATATCCCTCTACGTGTACACAGGTTCTCCTGAGCATGCCAGCCTTCTGGAAGGATTGGGCAAATTCAAAGCCGCCAAAGCCTGCTTGCACATCCAAAAATTAGCCGATATTGACCAGGCCGTGTTGACCAAGCTCATGAAAACGACCATTGCTTTTCTCCAAAAAAAGTACCCTTAGCGCAATGCCTTTAACCGTGAAAGCTAATTTTTGGCCTATTTACTTCTTCGTAGGTCATCTGTTGTTATGCTATGTAAATATAAGCAAGGCTCAAATGCCTGCGGGGCGTATTCTTGCAGGGTATTATCATAATTGGAATACCGCATCTGCACCTCATGTACCTCTGGATCAATCCCATAATGCGTACAATCTTATTCATGTCGCCTTTGCCACTCCAATTCCCGGAACTTTGTACAAAATGGAATTCAATCCAGTAATGTACAATCCTACAAATTTCAAAACTCAAATTCAAACGGTACAAGCCGCTGGCAAAAAGGTATTCATTAGCCTTGGAGGGGGTCTACACCCGGTGCGCATGGTGAATCTTGCCCAAAAAGACACCTTTGTAAATACCATATCCGCTATTTTGGATTATTACGGATTTGATGGTATCGATATTGATTTTGAGGGAACTTCGTTATTGGCCGCTGGTAATAACATCAACCAACCTGCAGATTCCGGTGCCCATTACCTCATTCGCGCAATCCGACAACTTATGGAGCGTCATCGCAACATATATCAGCGAAAGTTAGGCCTCACGATGGCTCCAGAAACAGCTTTTGTTCAGGGCGGTATGGCCGCGTATGGAGGTATTTGGGGAGCATATCTACCCGTTATTCAAGCACTTAGAGATTCGTTGGACCTTATGCAGGTACAACTCTACAATTCTGGTACTATGCCAGCGCTTAATGGTCAGAACTATGCAGCAGGTACCGCAGATTTTATTGTGGCCCTCTCAGAGGCTTTAATTAGGGGATTCCAAACCTCAGGGGGCTTGTTTCTTGGCCTGCGACCCCAGCAAATTGCTGTTGGTCTCCCCGCCTGTCCTATGGCGGCAGGTTCAGGCTATACCGATACCACCACGGTAGGTGCTGCAATGCGTTATTTGTTAGGAAGAGGCCCACGAACCGGACAATATATTTTAATCCAGAACGGCGGTTATCCTCAACTGGGTGGGATGATGACATGGAGCATCCCTTGGGATGCTACGGCATCATGTGCAGTCCCCTATGAATTTGCACATCAATTTCAGCGGATTTTTTCATTATCACCTCCGGTTTTTGGTAGAACCCTGTATGCCAATAGTGCTCTAACCCCCTTATCTAATACAAGTATTCGTCTTGTGCAACAAAACCTTGCCTTTGCTTCAGATACTACAGATTTTATGGGAAATTTTGATTTAGGATATATTACTCCTGGTTCTTATGGTATTGAATACCGAACATCCGTGCTTTGGGGCGGAGTCAATGCAACAGATGCATTGTTAACTGCCAGGCATTTCAGTAACATTTCTCTGTTGAACGGGATTCATCTGCAAGCGGCGGACGTCAACGCTTCAGGAACCGTGAATGCTACCGATGCCCTGACGATATCCCGCAGATTTTCCAATTTGATTCCTAATTTTCCGGCAGGCGACTGGCTATGGGAAAACAGAACCCTCCTGGTAGGACCTGGTGGAAATTACCAGAATTTAGTATGGCGCGGACTTACCTTTGGAGATGTCAATGGGTCGTATATTCCAAACGCATTATAATTTTAGGTCATATGAAATACGATTTTCTTAAACAAAATCCTCGGACTTACGCCTACGCCTTGACCCTAGTTCCCGGGCTCATCACCCTGTGGGGGAATACATCAGCAGGCGCTTGGGCTTGGTCCAATGTCGTCTTCGTTCTGGTCATCGTGAATTCCCTCGAATGGGTTTTGGGACAACGCCGTAACAACGAAACGGTGACCGAAACCGCCTTGCCTGACCTGTATTTATTCCTGGCCCTTCCTATGGTGGTGGCTGGGATCATGACCTTGTTATGGGGAACGTACACCGGGGTTTTGAAGGGAACTGCTCTGCTAGGCGCTGTGTTGTCCACTGGTTTTTCGAGCGGGTCTATGGGCATTGTTGCGGCCCACGAAATGATTCACCGCAAGGAGAAAATTTGGAAAAGGGCAGGAGACTTTCTCTTGTTTTTGGTGATGAATACCTACTTTGCCATCGACCATCTGCGCGTTCATCATCGGCATGTGGCAACCCCCTTAGACCATGCCTCTGCCCATTACGGCGAACATTTTTATGCTTTTCTAATTCGAAGCATCCGGGGTCAATGGATGCAATCTCTTGAATCGGAGGCAGAAAGACTACGCAAGGCGGGTCAAACACCCTACGGGATCGGGAATGCCATGATTCGTAACACATTGATGCATACCTCTTTGGTCGTCGGATTAGCCTTGATTCACCCAATATTGGCCTTGGCTTTTGTGGGGCAGGCTTTGTTTGCTGATCTTTTGTTGGAATACACCAATTATATCGAGCATTATGGTTTGGAGCGAGGGGTAAACGAAAGAGTGCGGGCCCATCACTCCTGGCAAAGCGATAAGCCTTTTAGCCGATTCATGCTCTACGACTTGAGCCGGCATGCCGATCATCACATGTTCGGGGGCAAACCCTTTTATCAACTCAAAACCCACGAGGATGGCCCAACTTTACCGGGTGGATATGCCGGTTTGATCATCCCTGTTTTGATACCGCCCCTTTGGTTTACGATGATTCATCCCAAAATCAAAACCTTTCATGCCCAAAGGCAACTTACCTCTACCTCGCCTTAACTTCTCCCATGGGCTTTATCAAAAACATGTACCGCAGCCTTCTGGGCGGACCCTCTTTTCGAAAATTCAACGAGCATCTCATCCAATGGGCTTATACAGGGCTGGGGGTGGGCAATTACGAGAGCGATAGAATCAGCGGTGAGCTTCCCTTTATACAGCAACATCTTAACCCTAAGTGCTATGCTTCGGGCATCGTATTGGACGTTGGGGCGAACATTGGCCACTATGCCACAGCATTGCATCAGGTCAACCCCTCGCTTGAAATTCTTGCCTTCGAACCGCACCCACGGACCTTTGAGGTCTTACAAAGAAATACGACATCCAATCCACAGATTCGCTGCTTTCCTTTTGGCTTCGGACATGAACAAGGGGCGCCTATATTATTCGACCACGGCGGTGAAGAAGGTACTGAGCACGCATCATTGCACCAAGGCGCTTTGTTGCACGCTGGATACGTCAAGGAAGAAACACAGACTGTTCAAATACAACTCGACACCATTGACCATTTCCTTGAAGCCCAAGGAATCGATCGTGTTTTGTTTCTCAAAATAGACACCGAAGGCCATGAATACGCCGTCCTCCAAGGGGCCAAACAAGCCCTGCAAGAGGGCAGAATTCAATGGATTCAGTTCGAATTCAATGAAATGAATATAGCTTCCAGGGTTTTCTTCAAAGACATCTGGGATTTACTCAGCGATTATCGTCTTTTCCGACTTACACCGCACGGACTAATGCCTATACATCGGTATTCCGTGGCAGAATGCGAGGTCTTTCGCTTTCAGAATTTTGTGGCGGCACACTCTACGGTTGTCATGCCTTAAAAGCTGGGAAAGAAACCCTCTTTAGCGAGTGGGCAGAATGCGCAATCGAAAATAGAGTGTGGCATAAGGCTCTAAGCCTACCTCCGGTAAAGATTTGTTACCATAAGCCGCCCAAGATGGCAACACAATCCATAGTGAGTCACCTGGAGCACAGGAGGAGAGCAGAGTACCCAATCCTTCCGGCTTGATTTGATCCTGTCCTTGAACGAAATAATAGGGCTCTTGCTCCGTGAACTCCCGTATGACTTTGCCATCCAGCGATTGCATGCTGCCTACCAAGCGGTATTTAACTCCGTTTTGAAGGATGTCCGCCTTGACTTTCTGTAAATTTCCCGATTTTACAGGAAATCGAACAGCTCCCATAGCGGTTCGGCATGAATCGGGTATGCCTTGCTGCAGCATGAACGTGGTAATTTCTCCTTCTTCGTTCCTGATACGATGCACCCCAACCTCGAGCCTCAACTTTGAACCCGTAGCTACCCAATCTGGCTTGGGTGTTCCCAAATCAAATTTGAAAACCGAATCGGAGACCGGATAGAAGCATGCGCTGTCCCCTCTTCCCATCAGGGCCAAACCCTCTTGGATACTCCCTTTGTAGGCGGCCTGGGTGAGTTGAACCCAGAAGGGCTGACCGCTCGCAGACCCATCGTAAAGGCAGCTATCGCCTGAATAAATACGCATTCTCAACGCCATGAGATCCCCGAATTCAGCCTTGACCGAAGCGCCTTTTTTGACCCAATAATATTCCAAACCGCCTGCGGTCTTAAGGAGTGGAGGGGTCTTGCCCGATGGGCCTGTCGTACAACTTTGTAGGGTCGCCACAACCAACATGAATACAAGTAGAATTCTGCGCATGGGGATGAACTAAAAATTACATTAAATGATCCGGTGCGAAGGCCTCCAGCGCTTTGAGAAAACGGGCTTCGGTTTGTTCCAACGTATCTCCGCTTTGACCGCCTGCGGCATTCAAATGACCACCACCTTCGAAATATTGAATGGCAAAGAGGTTGGCGGGTACCTTGCCCTTGGATCGGAACGACATTTTGACCTGGACTCCACGGTCAATCATAACCGATGCGAAACGCATACCCTTGAGATTCAGAGCATAATTGACCAATCCTTCGGTATCTCCGGTACGGACTCCAAAATCCTTAAGGTCCTGTTGAGGCACCACGATATAGGCAGTATGCCATTCCGGTAAAACCTTCAGGCGATTCAAAAAGCAATGCCCCAGGAAACGCAGGATCTCCACGGGGGTTTGGTCAAAAATGGCTTCGTGAACCTGAAAATGACGAACCCCCATTTCTTGAAGTTTGGCTGCCCAACGATGGGTATTGGGCGTGCACGATGGAAAACGGAATGATCCGGTATCGGTCACCAAGCCTGCATAAAGGCAGGTGCCAGCCTCGAGGCTCACCGCATCCATCCACCCCAATTCATTGCATAAATCCAGAATCAACTCGCATGTGGAGGAGGCCTCTACCTTGTGATAGGAATAATTAGCAAAATCTTTGGGATAGGGATGATGATCCACCATCAAAATGGGTTTCCCCGATTGCCCGATGATTTCCCCCAATTCATTGTTACGCTTGAGGTCATTGAAGTCGAGACAGCAAACCAGATCAACCCCTTGGAGTACTGCCAAGGCCTCGTCCTGGCTTTGTTCGTAATCGAGTACCGTCGAACTTCCCGGCATCCAATCAAGAAAGCCGGGGAAATCGTTGGGCACCACTACGGTCACTTCGTGCCCACGCGATTTGAGCACATGCGCCCATCCTAGTGAAGAGCCAAGGGCGTCGGCATCGGGTTTGTGATGGGTGGTGATCAAGACGCGAAGCGGTTGACTCAACCCGCTTAACAAGGAATGTAGGTCGTTCGGCATAACTTTGAAACTCAAAGATACCCTATGTCTTTTCTGGAAATTCGTTCGGTGAGTAAAAGCTACCGACAGCATCAAGCCCTCAAGGAGGTAAGCCTCGATATTCAAAGGGGCCACATCATGGGTCTGCTCGGGCCCAACGGAGCTGGTAAAACCACCTTGATCCGCATGATCAACCGTATTCTCGCCCCGGATAGTGGGACAATCATTTTGGACGGGACGGAATTGGACCCGAAGCACTCGCGCCGAATAGGGTATTTGCCCGAAGAGCGAGGCCTTTACAAAAAAATGAAAATCGGCGAGCAATTGTTGTACTTGTCCCGCCTACGCGGCATGAGTGCAGGCGATTCCTTGACGGCAGCCAAAAAATGGATGATCCGCTTAGAAATGCAAAGCTGGTGGAACAAGAAGGCCGAAGAGCTCTCTAAGGGAATGCAACAGAAGGTTCAACTGGTGGCATCCTTGATGCACGACCCCGATTTATTGATTCTTGACGAACCTTTCTCCGGATTCGATCCCGTGAATGCACAGATGCTCAAAGAAATTATCCTGGAGCGGCGGGCGGCGGGCACCACCCTTCTGATTTCAACCCACCGCATGGAAACAGTCGAAGACCTGTGCTCCGACGTGGTCCTTATCCATAAAGCCGGGGTGGTGCTGGCCGGACCGACCCAGGCCGTTCGCCGACAGCACAGCGGCAATCAAATCGAAATCCATTGCGCCGGCGACTTGGCCTCGCCGCCGCCCGCCCCCCCTGCCCATACCCCGGTCAATTCAACCTCCTCGAATAGCTTAGCTATCTCGGATGGGATAGCCTCTGAATCCACAGGAGAGGCCATCATCCGTTTGGTCTTTGAGGCGACTCCTTCCGAATGGCCAGCCATCATTGAACATTACAATCACCACAGCCGGATCGTTTATTTTGCCGAAAGACTCCCCAGCTTCCAAGACATCTTTATCAAAGCAGTAGGACCTAACCATCAATCGTAAACCACGAATAATGAACAAAATCCCGCTGGTCGCCGGCCGTGAATTTTTCACCCGCATTCAAAGCCGAACCTTCCTTGTCATGTCCTTGCTTGGCCCTCTTTTGTTTGGGTTATTCATTATGGTCCCGGTGCTAATGGCCCAATGGGACAACGAATCCACCACCGTTTGGGTCCATGATCCCTCCGGAAATTTTGATAGCGCCTTTGCAAATGCGGATGGATTGAATTTCCAAAAATTACCCCAAGGTACCTTGAGTAATGGCCCCTTGAATGCTAAGGATAGCGCCAATATTCGCGAATTGTTACAAAACAGCGATGTCGGAGTCCTTTCCCTTCAGGTTGTGGACTCTTCGTGGAATACCAAAATCGCCTATTTTTCGGAGCAATCCGCTGGCCTTCAAATCACCGAACGAATTAAGAATGCGGTGAACGAGCGTATTTACCAAATGCGCATGAATCAATACGGCCTTGATCCACAAACGATTGAATCTCTCAAAGCCGAATCCGACCTCAAAGCCTACGTGTGGACCGAAGAGGGCAGCCAAGACAGCCATACCGAAATGGCCACGATGCTGGGATTCGGAGCTGCTCTACTCATGTATATGTTTATCTTCCTGTATGGAAGCATGGTCATGCGCGGTGTGATTGAGGAAAAAGCGGGAAGGGTCATGGAACTTCTAATTTCAACGACAAGCCCTTTTCAGTTGATGATGGGCAAGATTCTTGGGATTGCCTCTGTAGGGCTTTTCCAGTTTATTTTGTGGATATTGTTGGGAGCCGGAATCAGCACGTTGATTGGAACGATGGGACTTGTTGAAAGTTCCCCACAAACCGCAACCATGGGGGTGAACGCCGCCCAACTCCCCGATACCGCCACCAGCCCTAATTGGATGCAAATGCTGGGATCCATGCCTTGGGAAAGCATCGTTCCCTTGTTTCTGTTTTACTTCCTTGGCGGGTATTTCCTGTATGCTGCCCTCTTCGCAGCGGTTGGCTCGGCGGTGGATTCCGAAGGGGACTCCCAACAACTCGTCATGCCCATCAGCATGCCCATTATCCTAGCCTTCATCGCTTCTCAATTTGTGATGCAGAACCCCCACGGGTCTTTGGCCTTCTGGATGAGCCTGTTCCCCCTGACCTCACCCATTGTGATGGTAGTGCGCCTACCCTTTGGGGTGCCCCTCTGGGAAATTGCACTCTCCATCAGCCTTCTGGTGACTGCCTTTGTGGGTTCGGTTTGGATCGCCGGTCGCATTTTCCGGATTGGGGTCTTGATGTACGGCCAGAAGGTCTCCTTGGGCCTTCTGCGTAAATGGCTCTTCTATCGTTAATTCGGGATAACCCCTCCAACGATTCCTCCAGCTCCCTGATGATCACGACCCATCGCCGCGGGGATCGGTTAGCGGTCGTTGACATGGGGACCAATGTCTTTGGGCTTGCCGTTGGCACCTTGAACAGCAACGACTCACCGCATTGGATTCACCGCGCTGAACTTGAAGTGGGCCTGGCCTCCGAAGGTTTTGGTATCCTCACAGAGGCGGGCCAAAAGCGGGCCGAAACTGCGCTCCAACATCACCTCCAAATCGCCTTGGATCATGGAGCAACTGCATTCTACGGGTTTGGTACAGCAGCGCTGCGTCAATGGAGCCAAGCCCCTGAATGGCTTCACCGCACGGCCTTGACTCTGCACAACAACATTCCCCTCCAACAGCAAATTCCCATCAACCTCGCTGTGATTTCAGGTACTCAAGAGGCGGAATGGATTCGCTACGGGCTTCAGCAGTCAGGGCTATTGGAAAATGGACCTGTCATAATCAATGATATTGGAGGCGGCTCTGTAGAGCTTGTACTTTGCCACGGCGACAGAACCTACCTTGCCCTTTCACTTCCGCTGGGTATGCGAAAATTATTGCACCAGTTTCCAATTCGTAAACCACAGAGCCATTCAGAAGATTCTCAAAATTCTCCTGCAAAGAGTGCCTTTTACCAGAAGGCCTTTCAAGAATGTTACGATTTCTTAATCAGGGAATTCAAAGGTCATTTGGGTGAAACCTTAGCCCAAATTCAACCCCTTCGTATACTGGGTACCGCAGGCCCATACTGTACCCTTGAACAATGGGTTCGGTCCTACCTTTCCGCAAACCACGCATCGTTGACCCTAATTTCGAGGGATATCTGCGCAGCCTTTGGGGATGCCGCAACCCTTCGCCTGCAAGGCAAGTACCCACCTTTGCACCCCCTGTCCACCGATGCCGTGGTACATGCCTCTGCTTTGATGTTGGCCCTGAGCGACGCCTGCGGAGGCTTGCCCATACAGACCACGGATCTCTCCATGCGGGAAGGCGCCCTCCTTGCCCTGTTTCATAACAATTAAAATTTTACACCCTTGGCTGGACCAAAATCAATCGATCCGAACAACGGGTCACGGCAGTGTACAACCATCGCAAATAGCTCACAGGATCTTGCACCGCATAAGGCTTTTCTAACAACAGATACACCCTAGACCAAGCCCCCCCCTGTGCTTTATGAACGGTCTGGGCATAGGGATACTTGACCCAAAGAGCCGACAGGTAAGGATCCTTCTCCGCCGTATCAGGGTCCACCACCCGATGCTGCCACAATGCCTGTTGCTGGACTGGATTCAGGGAGGCCTGACCAGATTGAAGGAGATCGAGGCACAATTTCCCTTCAAAAGTCCTTTCATCGCCGTCCATTCCAATCCACTCCATCATGGCATTCATCCATGACATACCTGCATGCTGATGCGTTTTCCCGACTCGTTTCAAAAGGCGAATCTCCTCCCCATTTGCTAACAAGTGACCACCGATTAGATACTGGTTGCGTACGACCAAAAGAGACTCCCCTTCCTGAGGTCTCCCTACCTGACCATCAAAACGCCTTAGTCTATATCCATTGTTGAACTTAGATGCCCATGCGTTTGAATAGGCAAGCAAAACACTTTGACCAGGCTCATAATGCTTTTCAAAATCAAGTATCGCGGTGGACATCGTGGCATGCATCAAGGGCTCTTCTTGGCATGCGCCGTCCGCGTACTCTTTTATCCATTCACCGAATTCCGTCCACCAGGTACCGCTCTTGTACTCCTTATTCACGGTACCTTCAGAAAGGTCTTGTGATACCTCAACAGATCTCTTTTCCATTTGCATCCAACCCAAAATGCAACCAGCCAAATGCAAGACCGGAGATAAGGCCGATTGACGGTACCTCCCCGCCAATTCAATTTTTCGGAAATCACAACCCCAAGGTATCCAAGAACTTGGAAGAAACGCCGGGGATTCGGTTTCACCCACAGGCGGAAGCTGGTACGGATCTCCCACCAAAATGATTTTGTGCCACGAAGAGGACTGATAAATTTGTTGTAACAAATCTGCGATTAACGACTCGCCACCACCACTTCCATTCCCCATCATCGAAGCCTCATCCACCACAAACACACAGGGTTCATCCCTTTCCATAGACTTTAATTCAAAACGAACTCTGGTGCCTCTACCGTTCAACAAATCATCTTCCACGGGACGGTAAAGTTGGCGATGCAAGGTATTTGCTCTACATCGCGCGGTTTGGGCAAGGACCTTCGCCGCTCGGCCTGTTGGCGCCAACAAAACCACAGGCCTATCCGCTTGACGCATCCATCGAACCAAGGCCTTCATCATGAAGGTTTTACCACTTCCGGCAGGACCTGTCATCACCAGGACCCCTTTCTCGGTGTCGTTAAGAACAAACTCCTCCAGAGCCTCCAGAGCCGCACGTTGAGAATCGTCCGCCTGAATTCCTGGATTGAGGCCTTCGAAAATCGTTAACATATTCTTCATCGTGCGGACTGATTCAACGCATTCACCCTCCCAAGGTAGGTGTCACATGGCTTCTTCCAAAATCTGCATTGCACCGGCCTCCACGATAGCATCCCACAAGGCACGGCGTGCTTGTAAAGCTTCCTTCACAGCCTCTGCAGCCTCTTGCCACAAAACAGGATCCGAACCGCAGGCCCATTCGGTCATGCGGTAGGCCAAGTGCTTATGGTGTTCTCCGTCTACCTCTATATGCCTCTCGAGATAATAGACAAAGGACGACAATTTACCAGGAAACTCCCGGTTCATCGTCCCCACCATACGAATAAACATGTCCGGGATCAAATCCTCTCTCCCCAGGGTGAATACCGCAGCCAATTCATGGGTCCCTGCACGGCGAATCAAATCAAAGGTTCGGCGATTGAATGCCAATCCCCCTTCCGGCAACCCAACAGGCTCCCCCTCGTCCGTATTCCATCGATAATCCCGCACATATCTCTCAAAGACCTCTGTTTCAAGACCCAATTCCCTCATAGCCTTGAGGTACAACTCAAAGTGAGAAATATGCCCGCCTTCCGGATCCTCATCACTCTCCTCCCCCAAAACTATTTCGTTGATCAGGAAGCGAACCTCAGGATCCCCGACAGGTTTCCATGGTAATTGCATACCCGTCAATCGCGATTGCAGGCCCTTAACCAAAGACATGAAATCCCAAACCGCATGGGCATGGTGGACCATGAACACCTTGACATGCTCTGTACTGCGCATGGATTGATAAAGAGGATGGTCCAATAAACTTTGACGGTAAGGAGCTACGGCCTCGATCAGGCCTTGAATGGAGTGGATGGCATTGAGGGTCATTGGAGACGATTTTTAGCCTAAGTAGAACGCCATTCATTCGCTCAGGTTTTACCTTTGGCCAGCAAAATTTTAAATTCATGGTTGTCGCCCTCATTCTGGTCTTCGTCCTTGGCTACGCCGCCATTGCACTCGAGCACCCCATCAAAATCAACAAGACGGCCTCGGCCCTGCTCACCGCGGTGATCTCTTGGACCCTGCTGGTCATGTTGCCCATGCCCGATGGCATTGAGGGCAGCTCCGCCTTCGCCGCTTACCTGAGCGGTTTGGGAGAGGGCGGCTTAGGCAATTTGCAGGAGCATTTCAAGCACTTTGTCGGCGATGAATTGAGCCACCATCTGGGCAGTATCTCCGAAATTCTCTTCTTTCTACTCGGCGCCATGACCATCGTGGAATTGGTCGATGCGCATCAAGGCTTCCGCATTATCACCGACCGCATCACCACCAAGAATACCGTCAAGCTCCTCTGGATCGTTTCCATCATCACCTTTTTCCTTTCGTCAGTTTTGGATAACCTGACCACTTCCATTGTAATGGTTTCCTTGCTCAGGAAGTTGATCAAAGAAGCCGAACAACGCAAATTCTTTGCCGGAATGGTCATCATCGCCGCCAATGCCGGCGGAGCTTGGACCCCCATTGGGGATGTCACCACGACGATGTTATGGATCGGTGGCCAAATTAGCACAGGCGCCATCATGTCCAACGTTTTCCTGCCTTCATTGGTCTGTCTGATTGTTCCACTAGGGGTTCTTTCATTCAGTCTCAAAGGTGAAATCAAGGGCTTTGATCAAGCCACCACCAACGAAGGCCAAGGCAGCGTCAAAGGATCCTTGTTGATGCTCATCCTAGGCGTGGGTTCGCTGCTCTTTGTGCCCGTGTTCAAAACGGTCACTCACCACCCCCCTTACCTTGGTATCTTGTTGGGATTGGGATTGTTATGGTTGGTTTCGGAACTCCTACATTCCGGCAAAGACGAAGAAGAGCGCAAGCCTTTCACCGCCGTGCATGCCTTGTCCAAAGTTGATACCTCCAGCGTTTTATTCTTCCTCGGAATTCTTTTGGCGATCTCCGCCTTGCAAACAGCGAATATTTTATCCGCTGCAGCCACATGGCTGGACCAAACAGTGGGCGACCTGCGCATCATTGTTTACTTAATTGGTATGCTTTCGGCCATTATTGACAATGTTCCGTTGGTGGCGGCCAGCCAAGGCATGTACGACATGACAACGTATCCCATGGATCATTGGATGTGGCAATTCATGGCCTTCTGCGCCGGCGTTGGGGGTAGTGGATTGATTATTGGTTCTGCGGCCGGTGTTGCGGTGATGGGCATGGAGAAAATTGAGTTTGGCTGGTACCTGCGCAAAATCTCCCTTTGGGCCATCCTCGGCTATACCGCCGGTGCCGTGGTTTACCTAGTGATGCAGGGTTTGTTTTAAACGACCACTGCCCAAACAACTACTACCCAGACCACCAGCCGCTATGGATTTCCAAGCCGGACCTCTGCCTGGTCTCCTCATCATAGAGCCCCGAATTTATGGGGATGCCAGGGGCCATTTTGTGGAGACCTACCGCAAGAACCTTTTCGCGGCCAACGGTATCCACGAAGACTTTGTCCAAGACAACCAATCCATGTCCGGCAAGGGCATATTAAGAGGCTTGCACTTTCAGGCGCCCCCCCATGCCCAGGGCAAACTTGTTCGGGTCCTGCAAGGCCGTGTATTGGATGTCGTCGTGGATCTTCGGCGTTCATCCCCCACCTACGGGTGCTGGTTCAGCCTGGAACTAAGCCCCGAAAAGGGAAGAATGTTCTACATCCCCCCCGGCTTTGCGCACGGCTTCCTGACGCTAGAGGATCAAACGGTCTTTGCCTACCAATGCACGGATTATTACCATCCATCCTCCGAAGGAGGCCTGCGATGGAACGACCCGGCGCTGGCGATTGACTGGGGTTGGAGCGACCACCAAAATCCCCCCTTGGTTTCGGACAAAGACCAAAAACTTCCGTATTTTGAGGACTTTAATAGTCCTTTTGCATGAGTTTTTCGCCGGATATTCTTCACAAACTGGAGCTACTCCAGGCCAAATACGATGCCCTGGGGCAGGACCTGGGCTCCTACCTCGAAGGTCTTCTCCATGCCGATTTCCTGCCTTATTGGGATTATGTTCAGTTGGATGTCCTTTTGAATCTTCAAAAACCCCGGACCGCCTTTGAGGACGAAAAGATTTTCATCCTCTACCACCAAATCACCGAGCTCTATTTCAAACTCTGCCTCAACGAGCTGGCCCAGTTGTGCCGACCCGACGCTCACCCATCGGCCGCCACCGTTCAAGCCGAAGAAGTCCTGATGCGGGTTAAGCGGGTTAACCGATACTTTGATGCCTTGGCCTTGTCCTTCTCGATTATGACGGACGGCATGGACCCTGAACAGTTTTTGAAGTTTCGAATGGCCTTGCTGCCGGCCTCTGGATTTCAATCCGCCCAATACCGCGAAATCGAATTGCACTGCACAGACCTCAAGAACCTAGTGCATCGGGATTTTCGCGACCGCATCCAACCGGATGCAGACATCGAAACGCTGTACGCCCACATCTATTGGAAACAAGGGGCCATCGAGCTTCAATCCGGCAAAAAAACCCTTACGCTCAGCCAGTTTGAAGCCAAATACGACAAGACCCTTCTTCAGGGTGCCCTGAGCCTGCGCGGCCATACCCTAGCAGCGATTTGGCATCGTTTGTCCAGCGAATCCGCGACCTCCAGCGAAACCTTGGCCGATCTGGCTCAAGCTCTGCGCATTTTGGATCACCGGGTCAATGTGGACTGGCCTTTGGCCCATTACCGCACCGCGGTTCGCTACCTCCATCGCCCTGCCCAAGACATCGCTGCGACCGGTGGAACCAATTGGCAACAATACTTACCACCACGGATGCAGTTACGGATTTTCTATCCCTGGCTTTGGACCGAAACCCAATTAGAATCCTGGGGCAAAAAAGACCTGCTCCTTGACGAACCAAGACCCGCTTCGTGACGAACCCTAAAGCGGGTCGTAAACAATCGGACGCCGGCAAATTGTTACGGCTGTTTCGGCTTTTGAATTTGTTATGGAATACCCCCACCGGACTTCGGGTCGAAGAATTGGCATTTCAACAAGAAATCAGCAAAAGAACGGTGTACAGGGATCTCGAAATTCTGGATCAAAGCGGATTTATCCTGAAACAAGACGAACGTAGCGGACGCTATCGCCTCCAACAGGCCAAGGAAAGCAGTTCTCTTCTCGGCTTTGACCGAATCGAAGCCGACATCCTTCTTCATGCCTTGGCGTTGTCTCCCCCCACCAAAGAACGGGATCGTCTCCTCACCAAGCTTCGCTCCCTTGGGACCTCTGCCGGTCTGCTTCACCAAGCCAGTCATACAGCATCGGCGCATTCGGCCTACAGCCGGCTTCATGAAGCCATCCAACGGCAATTATGTGTGATTCTGATGGATTACCGTTCCGCCAATTCGCATACCGAGCGCAACCGTAACCTGGAACCCTACGCGTTCACCGATGATTTATCGTCCGTTATCGCCTTTGAGCCTTCGGCCTCAGCCAACAAAGCCTTCAAACTCGAACGGATAGGCGAAGTCAGGGTCCTCCAGGAGCCATGGAAACACGAGCGCCGTCACCAAAAAATCGAACAAGATCCCTTTGGCATGCCCTTAGGGCCAGAGGCCACCGAAATCCATTTGCGGCTCGGGGAACTCAGTTCCCAACTCTTTCGCGAAGAATTTCCGGCCTTTGCTCATTTACTTCAGGAAATCCATCAAAACCCCAGCAATACCCAATCCTGCGAAATTCACCTTCGTATTGGGAATATGCAAGGTATAGGGCGATTTGTGTTAGGATTGATTGACGATATTGAAATTATCGCTCCGTCATCCTTCAAAAATTACCTCCGCAATCGGATTGGCCAAAAACTTCGTTGAAAAAATCTCTTGACGACTTGGCTTTTTTCAATCGCCAAGAACTACCCTTCTTCGAGATAGGCAACACATTTTAACTCCACTACAATTTCGGTAGGCAGAGCGCCCACCTCCACGGTCGTACGGCAAGGCTTGTTGGCCAAGGGACCCATGATTTCTGCATAAAGACGATTAAACGTAAGGAAATCTCGTTTCATATCCGTCAAAAAAACCGTAACATCCACCAAATGCTCCAAACCTGCACCGTGCTGGGCCAGGACTGAACGCACGTTCTCAAAAACCTGACGAATCTGCGCCTCCAAGTCAAACGCCTTGTAGCGACCGCTGGCATCCAATTCCAGGCCAGGCACATCCAAAGCGGCTGCTTCGGTATCCGGCCGCCTAGGCCCTATGCCAGAGAGGTAAATCCAAGGCCCCATCCTTCGGGAATGAGGGTAAAGCCCCACCGGGCGCGGGGCTCCGCTGGTCGAAAACATGGTTCTATTGTCTAGCATTGGCTTAGAATTTAGTGGGGTTTAAGCGAAGAATGGCTTGGCCATCGGTGAGAGATTCCAATCGGATTTGGCAACTCAATCGACTGGCAGGTTGCTGATCCGGCAGGGTATCCAACATGTCCAATTCAGCCTCGTTGGGTTCCGAAACAGCGCCTTCTTGCCATTCGACCCGGCAGGTGGCGCACAAGGCCATTCCGCCGCAGACGGCCTCCAACGGATAGCCCGCCGACTTCAGGGCTTCCATCAAAGAGAGTCCCAAACGGGTCGGGAAAACCAATTCTTTCACCGTGCCGCACACATCAATGACGGTAATCTGAACCTCTTGCATGCTAAATGTTTTTTGATGTTATCAAAGGAGGTTCCAAGATTTCTTAAAATCAATTCGGGTTATTCTATAGCCCATTCACCCCGGTAACGGTGGTGTATTTGAAGGAAGGTTTGGCCCCACCGTGAATGTGCCGATAGGCACCGTGAGCCATCAGGGCCGCCTCGTGAAAGCCTGACAAAATCAACTTGAGTTTACCGGGATAGGTATTGATATCTCCGATCGCAAAAATTCCAGGTACCGAGGTTTGAAAGTTATCGGTTTGGACTTGAATCGCGGAGGCCTCCAATACCATGCCCCAATCGGCGATCGGCCCCAGTTGTGGAGTCAGACCGTAGAGTGGAATCAAATCATCGGCCTCCAAGCTCCAAGCCGGCTGACCCTGGGTTTGGACGGTCACCGAGGATAGATTTCCGGCGGCGTTGGCTTCCAAGGAAACCAGGGCCGTCGAAGTGAGCAAGCGGAGTCGGCCAGCGTCGGCCAAGGCCTGAACACGGGCGGCTGATTCAGGAGCCCCCCGAAAACTGCTATTCCGATGCACCAAGGTCAAATCCCCTGCGATCTCCGACAATTGCAGGGTCCAATCCAGGGCCGAATCGCCGCCGCCGGCCAAAACCACCCGACGACCTCGAAACACCTCCGGATCCCGAATCATATAGGTCACACCCCGGCCTTCCAAAGCTGCCAACCCGGGCAAATCCGGCTTTCTCGGTTCAAAACACCCCAATCCCCCGGCAATAACAACCGCACCAGCCAGCACCACCTCACCGTTTTCGCTTTGAACCTTCCAACGACCTCCTTCAACGGCCTCCAACCCCACGACTTTCTGGCCCAAACCAAAGCCAGGCTGAAAAGGAGCAATTTGCTCCATAAGGCGATCAATCAAGTCCCCGGCCAAAATGCTAGGGTAGCCAGGAATGTCATAAATCGGCTTGCGGGGGTAAATCTCGGCCAATTGACCCCCTACAACGGGCAGGGTATCCATCACATAGGCCTTCAATCGCAACAACCCCAATTCAAAAACCGCGAATAGCCCCACCGGACCCGCACCAATTATGCAAACATCGGTTTCCAACATGCCCACAAAGAAACAACGCGAATCCAAATGGCAAGGCGACCCCCCAGAAGCGTTCCTTTTATTATCGCAATAACCTTATACATTGGCACGATATTTGTTCGTTGTATAAGATGTCTTCTCTATCAATTAATCCACTCAATCCATGAAGAAACTATTCTCATTAATTATGATCACGATTGGCGGACTAACCCTCAGCAGCTGCGGTTACAACTCCATGGTGACCCTAGACGAAGAAGTCTCCGGCCAATGGGCCAATGTCGAAGCCGCCTACCAACGCCGGGCCGACTTAATTCCTAACCTTGTTAATACGGTAAAGGGTTACGCTGATTTCGAAAAATCCACCCTGATGGCCGTCACCGAGGCACGTTCCAAAGCGACCTCCATGCAGATTGACCCCTCCAAGTTGGACGAAAAAACCCTGGCCCAATTTGAACAAAACCAAAACGCCCTCAAAGGAGCCCTTTCTCGGCTTTTGGTGGTCATGGAAAAATACCCTGATCTCAAGGCCAACCAGAACTTCTTGGAACTCCAGTCCCAATTGGAAGGCACCGAAAACCGAATCAATGTCGAAAGACGTCGTTTCAATGAACTGGTGCAGAGCTTTAACGGAACGCTACGCCGCTTTCCCAACAACCTGACAGCTAGCATGTTTGGCTTTGAAGCCCGCGCCTATTTCAAATCCGAAAGCGGTGCCGAAAAAGCCCCCCAGGTTCAATTCTAATGGCCTCTGACCTGTTCACGCAGGCCGAACTGGACCGCCTCAGCGCGTGCATTCAACGGGCCGAACTCCAGAGCTCCGGTGAAATCCGCGTTCACCTCGAGAAGCATTGCCGGGGGTCTGCCTTGGATCGGGCCCGGGTTTTATTTCATCGATTGGGAATGGACCGCACCGACCTTCGCAATGGTGTTTTGATTTATGTGGCCGGTCAAGACCGAAAAGTCAGTATTCTGGGCGATGAAGGCATACACAACAAAGTCACCGATCAATTTTGGGCGCTGGAATTGGAGAATTTACTGGGATGTTTTGGAAGAGGTGAGTACCTGCAAGGGTTGGAGAATGTGATTGCCGATGTAGGAGCCAAACTCAAATTACATTTCCCCGCCCAAGAAAACGATCGTAACGAACTCTCCAATGAAATCAGCCTGGGTTAATCGCTGGCCTCTACTGATGGCGGCGATCATAGTATGGTCCGCCTTGATGACCACCAGTGCTAACGCCTCTGAAAAGGCCCTGAGCGGCATACCTGCCAGGCCCGAACCGGCACGGCTTTGCAATGATTTCAGCGGTACCCTTACCGCAAAGGATCTAGCCGAGCTGGAGGCATTCTGCGTGGCATTGGACCAAGAAACATCGGTTCAGTTATGCCTCGTGGTGGTTCCAGATATGGACGGCATGGAGGTTTCGGACTTCGCAAACCGGCTTTTTGAGCGATGGGGCATTGGCCGGGCCCAACAAGACGACGGCGTTCTGCTGCTCATGGCCTTATCCGAGCGCAAAATCCGTCTGGAAAACGGGTACGGCTTGGAATCCATCCTCACGGACGCCCTAAGTCGACGCCTGATTGAGGAGGATATCAAGCCAGCCATGCGCGCCAACGGGCTTGCTGCGGCATTGAATGCCGGGGCACAAGGTGTTGCCGCCATCGTTCGAGGCGAATACGGCGACGCTGAAGCCCGGTCCGAATCCACTAATGGCAAAAAATCAGGAGGAATCAGCATGTTTTGGTTGGTTTTCTGGATCGTCATGGCCGTTTGGATCCTGGGCTCCCTTGGAGGTGGGATTGGTGGTGGCGGTGGCCGAAACGTGGGAAGAGGCGGTACACGGAGTATGGGGGGGCCAATATTCTTCCCTGGAGGTGGTTTTGGAGGAGGCGGATTTGGAGGAGGCGGATTTGGAGGGTTTGGAGGCGGCATGTCAGGAGGGGGAGGTGCGAGCGGTTCCTGGTAACCCTGCCCCCAGGGTGTGGTAGCCTTATTCCAACGGAATGTGCGCACAAAGAATTACTGATTATGCCTTTATCGGCAGTATATTGGCCTTTTCATAACGAAAACACCCCATGATTTCAACCCCTGCACAGCGTCGTTCCTTTACTGCGATTTTGGCCTCAAGGATTCGCATGGTCTCCGTACTTCTCCTCGTATCCTTAGGGTTCGGTTCGGATTTGAACGCCCAACCTTTGGATTTCCAAATGGGTCTTCCAACACAGATTAAACTTAAAGGCCAATTCACTCAAGTTCTCGGCGAAGTGAAGGAAACCTTTTTTGTAATTAGCTCTGAGCCTAACTCGGGATTTATTCTTTCGACCTTCAGCAAAAACCTTGAACCGGTTAATGCTTTTAAATTAAGTTTTCCCAAGGACATCAAGCTGGATTATTCTCTCAAAAATGCTTGGCTCTTTGGAGACCGAATTATCCTTTTGTCGCATTGTTTCAACAAAGCTCTTCGTCAAGACCAATTTCATCTGTGGCATCTTTCATTGGAAGGTGAAATTATCAAAGGACCTGTAGAGGCCGCACGAAACAATGGTAATGGAATTGTATTAGGCCCTTTAAACACTCCCTTTATTGGATGTTCCGTGGATCGACAAATAATCTATGCTCTTAATGTCGAGCCTTCATTGTTTGGACAAACCCTTGCGGGGATTCAATGCAAAATGTGGGATAATGAATTAGAGCTTCTTTCGAATAAAACCCTCAACATCAATGTTGAAAATCAATCTGCCAAAGTACTTTCAGCTGATTTTCGCGATCAAAATAGCGGCATTGTTACGCTGGATTTAGTAAATATTCCTAAACCGGGTATCAAGGCCATTCCCTCTTTCGCCCTTAACCAGCGTTTGTACAGAATCTCTTTACTCCAGGCTTCCATTGTTTCCCTTCCGATCAACACCGAAGATTTCCCTTACGTTCACCAAATTAAGGCTCGATGGTCCGATGATTCCAAAAGCATCCTCGCGGTGTCCAGCTTATCAGGTAGCTTCAAGGGAGGTATTCAAAGCATACTCGTTCAAAAATGGAGCAGCTCAGATACCACCCCCGTACATCGCCACGCTTTCCCCATCCCCGTGACATTTAAGAAAAGCGCAGACCTCCAAAACAAAAAATTCAAGGACACCGGCACCCCCAAAAGACCCCTCAAGGAGGTTATGGATTTACAAAATCAACTTGTAGAAATGGACCGTGAACGATTTACGGTCTTTGGATCCGTTGAACGCTTCAATCGTGAAATTCCAGTAGGCAAGAAGCCTGATGATGTATCCAATGATGCGGCAACCTATACTTACTATTCTCAGGGAAATCTGATTCTAAACGGAACCTGGTCGCAGGGCATTCAGCGATCCATTGAGAATCCTATCGACCAAATTATTCGGCCAAAAGGAATCACACTGCCTACAGGTATCGCTGGCTTACCACATAATACTCAAACCCTAGTACTTTATAACGACCTTCCTGAAAATATGGTCACTCGAAATCAGGCATTCAAAGGTAAAAGTGTCAACAACGACAATTTAAAAGATGCGCGTACGGTCTTACTGCACGTGAATAATGAAGGAAGATTTTCTTTTTACAAGCCTTTTGCTGATCCCAAAGATCAAGGAAGAATTTATCCCTCAAGTCTTTTCAAGGAGTCGAATACCGCCTTTGTTTTCTTGGGATCAGACAGCAAGGGAATGATGCGTTTAATCAAGGCCTCTTATTAATTGGGGCACCCGAGGAGGGTAGCCATAGCCCCGAAATCGCTGCGAGGGCGTAAGCCCAGGCTTTACGCCGATCTCGTCCAATAACCATTCGATGTAATTCAATTCGCTGAGCCTTTTCGGTCTTGAGACCTCGACCGAGCAGCACCGATTCTAGATCCAATAAAAAAGGTTTCGCAGGGTGTTTGGAATAACCTAACCAATCTATTTGATCTCTACATAATCGACCAGGCAAGGCCCTGTCTTGGTACACCGGCCTCAATCGATACGATACGATACATTGTAGGCCAAACAAAAAAACACCAAGCACAAAGTTTCGTATACGCTGATCTTTTTGGAAACCAATAGGCCAAGAGTCAATAAGCCGATGACCTGTCATTGATTCTCCAATAATGACTTCACCTCCGCCGATTAAGGCAGGCAATCCACGTGGCAAAAATTTTACGGAAGGCGTTTGTTCCGATAAATCCTCCATGAAGTCAAGTATTTTTTTCATGTTCATAGCCTCTGTATCCACCACAATCTCGTCCACTCCAAATGTTTGGACTAAATTCTTCAAATCTTCCGCATGACCAAGGCTCTCATTCATCGGTTCACTTTGAGTAATACCAGGCTGAACATAGCCAAGCCATCGGGTCCCCCATTCCGTAACATACCATTGTGATATTGATTCCATTGTTTTCACCCTACCAATGCCAAGCACCAGATTTGCCTTGACCTGAAATTGTCCGTGTTCGGCTGTATTCCACAAAATTCGAATGAGCCACTTGAATGACAATGAAAAAAGTAAGCAAGCCGCAGTACCCACCAAAATTAAACCTCTCGAAAACCGCCATTCAGTAGGTAGGAAAGCATAAACAAAACCTATAGCCAATGTTCCCGTTACGATTCCGCGAATAACGCGATGGTATCGGTATGGAGTTTCATATGCCCCGTTAAGCCAAGAGCTTAACACCCAAGTACTCACATAGGCGGGAATAACATACTGTTTAAATTCATCGGGATAAACCAATCCCTCGTCGACTTTGATAGAGTTCTCCCAGAAATGTGTTACGATATTCATAGTCCACACAAAAGCCAACCAATCCACCACCGGGAGAAATACCCATACCGACCAACGCCTCAAAACGGAGATCATCGCCCTTCCCGTTATGCCAATTCGTAGCATCAAATGCAACCAAAAAGATTTGGATGGGCCATAATAACGGCTAGCAAATTCCATCATGGCCCCATAGAACATCCTTACATAACGCATGGACTCTTTTTGAGTACTCTCCCCTTTGAAATGGATAATCGGGTTAGTCCCTAAATATCGATTACGATAGCCTGCACGAAGAATCCTGTAACTCCAATCGATATCTTCGCCGTACATAAAATAGCGTTCGTCAAGCAAACCAATTTCTTGAGCAACTTGGGCCCTCACCCACATGAACGCACCGGCCAAAATGGCTACATCATGATCCGCCTTAGGATTCAGGTGGCCCAAATGATAGGCCGCGAGCCTGTGATGTTGAGGAAATAAGACAGCCAACCCTGTTAGCTTGTAAAATGCGGCTGCTGGTGTGGGCATTCCTCTTTTGGATTCGCGTAGGAAATAACCACGACCATCCAGCATCCGAACCCCCAAGGCACCCACCTGTGAATCAGATTCCATGGCTTGCCAGCAATTCCATAACGTTCCTTCTGTCAAAACGGTGTCTGGGTTCTGAAGGAGCAGGTGCCTACCTTTGGCCTTACGTAAAGCCATGTTATTAGCTCTTGCAAATCCAACATTCTCAGCATTTTGGATCCAATGAACCCAAGGATAATTGGCTTTAATAAGGGCTTCGCTCCCATCTTCAGAATTGTTGTCCACCACCCAAACTTCCACATGGACTGAGCCCGATGGTGGAAGTCTTAGGTCACCAGGTACCCATCCCGGAAATTGCTCAGCCTGCCCTGCCAATTTTCGATCGAAATAAGCTATTGACTGCTCTAACGATTGCAAAGCGAGATGAAGGTAACGATGTACCCGGTAATTGACCAGAACAACCGATACTTCCAATTTCTTCTGATTTATAATGTCTTACGCTCTTTTCAGAACATGCTTATTCCGAAGCCTAAATGAGTAATTGCAACTTTCCGGGAAGGATTACCCAGGGTTCTTGAAACTCTCACAACCAAAGGCCGGCCCTGGAACTTAACTCTTATTCCACCTGTCCACTGCAGGCCAAATTGATTCAGGTCCGATATCTTCTCATAGGAATTACCACTATCATCCTCATAATAACGCAAAAAAAAATTATTTACAAAATTATATTCCAACCCTAGGCCTGCATAGACACCGATAGGGTCATCGTTATCCGCCAAAGATCCCCTGCCTAAATTCAATTCAAAATTCAGGGGAACATTAACCATAAAAAGGCTTCCGATATTGCTAAATTGTAATGCAAAGCCCAAATTGGTTCCAGCGGTTAAGGATAAAATATCACCACCCTTCCACAAGGCGTAACGAGGAACATAGTTAAAGCCCTTTAAAAAAATTTGGGGAGGCATCAGAATTAAATCCGTAGGGATTTGATACCAATATAAACTCGTTGTCAACTCTTGCATAAATTCTGGGTGCTTGCTTGCCCAAGAGTCGCCCTCCTCATTTTCAGAGTTCGTCATTTTAGCTTTCCTTGTTCCTTTTGACGATGTATAACGATCAAGGTCAGGACTTTGCGCTAATACTGCACCATTCATCCAAATAATGAGCCCCAAGAGAGCCCATTTGAAGCTTTTCTTTATTAGATACATAAGGAATTTAGGCTTATACTTCGCTTGTTTGCCCAAAAATACTTGTCTTTCCTATCTTTACCCTACACCGAACTGGGTAAAAAACCTGGTTTTTAGAAAATCTATCCTATGCAAATTTCCTGCATTCGTGAAATTCACCTCAAATCCCGCAATTTGCGCAAAAGCCTTGCGTTTTACCAAGATTTGTGCGCCTTCCCTACCCTTTCCTACATCAAAGACAAACATGCCATTTTCGAAGCGGGTTCCGCCCTATTGTATTGCCATCAACTGAAGAGCGGGCAGGAATTTCCTGGCAGCTCGGATTCGGAATTTGTAAACCAATTCATCAGCGTGGAATGCAGCCCTGGGGAATTTGAAAATAATTTAGAGGAATTGAAAGATAGTGAATATTCGTTGTTATCCGAAGGGAATTACGATAATAACAAGAGATTTTTTAGAATGGAGGACCCTGACGGCAACTTGATTGAGGTGGTGGAGTCGGGTCATTGGGACAAATAATAAACGCCATGAATCTAAATTTTCTTAAGAAATGGCTTGGCTCAGTATGGGCCGGCTTTGTGGTGTTATGCATGATGGGTCCATTGGCCTCACAAGGCCAAATGTTGGATCCGGTGCGTTGGACTTGGAATTACAAGGCCGTCAATGACAGCACCGCCAGGCTCCTAATCAATGCCCGCGTCGACAAAGGTTGGCATTTGTATTCGCAGTTTATGAAATTCGGACCAGACCAATTCGGACCGGAACCTACCGTTTTCAAATTCACCTTCCCCGCCGGCATGAAAGCCATGGGGCCTGTGAAGGAATTATCCAAAGTCCATGAAGAAGCGGCCCCGCTTTTCGACGGCCTTGTGGTGCGCTCCTTTGACGGGCAAGCCCTCTTCGCCCAAGAAGTGCGCATACATTCTGGGCAAGGAACCATCAAGGGAACGGTGTATTATATGGCATGCGATGATCACCAATGCCTGGCCCCGCAGGAAAGGGAAATGACCTGGACCTTGCAAGGGTTCGCCAAAGGTTCTGCAGATTCCACCTCATACAATGTCCAAGGAAATCAAGATTCGGCAGAAAGCAATGTTCCAACCCAGGAAATTGACCCCCAATCCCAGCAAGCCAACAATGAACCCAAAGGAAACAAGGCTGAATCTAAGGAAAGCACTGGGGGCATGGGATTGCTAGCTTTGTTTTTGGCAGGCTTTGCAGGAGGACTGCTCGCATTACTCACCCCGTGTGTTTTTCCGATGATTCCTCTGACGGTTTCGTATTTCACCAAGCAATCCGGTACACCTGGCAAAGCGCTTTTCAAAGCACTTGGTTACGGACTTAGCATTGTAATCATCTATGTGAGCCTCGGAATGGGGGTTACCCTGGTGTTCGGATCGGACGCGCTCAACAACATGGCCTCTAACCTGTATTTCAACTTGGCCTTTTTCGTGATGCTGCTGGTCTTTGGTTTTTCTTTTTTGGGAGCCTTCGAAATAACCCTTCCTTCATCATGGACAAACCGTGCAGATCGTCAAGCGGATCGGGAAGGATGGGCTGGTATTTTCTTCATGGCATTCACCCTGGCATTGGTATCGTTTTCGTGCACGGGTCCCATCATCGGAACTCTCTTGGTGGAAGCCGCCGTTCAAGGCGCTCTGATGGGGCCTGCCATTGGCATGCTTGGATTTTCGTTGGCGCTGGCCTTGCCTTTCACCCTTTTTGCGATCTTCCCAAAGTGGCTGCAGCAATTGCCCAAATCAGGCTCTTGGATGAATTCCGTCAAAGTAGTGTTAGGATTTTTGGAACTTGCCTTTGCTCTCAAGTTCTTGAGCAATGTGGATCTTGCCTATCATTGGGGATTGCTCGACCGTGAAATTTTTCTGGTATTATGGATTAGTCTTTTCGCCTTGCTCACCTTGTATTTGCTCGGACTTATTCGCTTTGCCCACGATAGCCCTATGCCCCACCTTGGTTTGGTTCGAATGTCGTTTGCTTTAAGTTCGATGGCTTTCACCATGTATTTGATCCCAGGCCTTTGGGGCGCCCCTTTGCATGCTGTCAATGCCTTTTTGCCTCCGATGGCAACCCAGGACTTTGTGATGGGCGGAACAACGCAAGCAGAAGGGGTCGAAGGCTCGGCCGAAACCCGCAAATACAGCGATATCCTGCATGGACCGCATGGTCTGGCCTGTTTCTTTGATCTGGACGAGGCCATGGCCTATGCCCGTACGGTGAACAAACCAGTAATGTTAGACTTCACTGGTCATAGCTGCGTGAATTGCCGCAAAATGGAGGCTACGGTATGGTCCCTGCCCGATATCCTTCAGCGATTGCGGGATGATGTGGTTCTGGTTTCCCTGTACGTTGATGACAAAACCGCCCTACCCGCCTCGGAACAATATCGATCGACGTTCAGCGGTAAGTGGATCGATCGACTCGGGTCCAAATGCTCCGATTTGCAAGCCACGCGCTACGGCACCAATTCCCAGCCGTACTACCTGATCCTGGATCATGAGGGGAATTCTTTGGTCCCTCATGCCGCCTACGATCCGGACCCGGAGAAATTTCGTCGCTTCCTGGACCTAGGCATCAACGCATTTCGCAAAGGAAAGCAACCATGAGCACGGTATTACATCACGAGATCGAGCAGATGCGTCGCTTAGAGCTAGCCTTTTACGAGGACCAAGGTTTAATGAATCGCATCGAAGAAGCCGCCAAGATCATGGCTACAGCCTTGGAATCGGGTCACAAAATAATTTGTTGCGGTAACGGCGGCAGCATGAGCGATGCCATGCACCTGGCCGAAGAACTAAGCGGACGTTACCGCTCTAGCCGCAGAGCCTTGGCCGCAATTGCCCTCAGCGACCCGGGGTTCCTGACCTGCGCCGCGAACGAGATGGGTTACGATACAGTCTTTGAAAGAGGGGTTGAGGCCCTGGGCCAGCCCGGGGATGTACTCATCGCCATCAGCACCTCCGGAAATTCTCCTAACATTCTCAAAGCTTGCCAAAAGGCTCGCCTCCACAGCCTACAAGTTATTGGCCTGAGCGCGGGCAATGGCGGTTTATTGCCATCGCATGTCGACCTCTGTCTGCTGGTTCCTACCGAAGGCTATGCCGACCGAGCTCAGGAATTTCATATCCGCATCATCCATCTTTGGATTGCCTTGATCGAAGACCGACTTCAACTTTCGTAGAACTGTCTTGGTCAGTTTATTTCAGCAAGGTTGCTTGCAATTTGTGGTAGCGGTATCGGTTAAGAATAAGCACTCGTCCTGATAGAAACAAGGTCGCCTTAATTTCTAATTGATTATAGGCCTGTAATTTATACAACGGTACCCCTGTTTTCTGAGAGACTGTCATCGGTCCGTCTCCTTCTTGGGTCACATAAACAATCCCATCGTCCACCGCTTTTTTCAAAGCAGATTGCGGCCATTGTAAATCAATGTTATTATTTGATTTCAACGTAGTCTCCTGAGCGGGTTCCCCTCCTTTGGAGGACTCCAATGTTATAAGTTCCTGAGGCTCCTGATCAAGGCTTTGCAAATTCAGCCTTTCGATCAAATTGATGAGGCGCAGCGGGTACAAGGTATCGGTAGCATACCCCGCTCTTTTCAAGCCGTAGGCCCAAGCTTTGTAATCGGTGGGCGACAAGCTGTCAAAAAGAAAACGGTACCGAGGCCGCGCCAAGAACACCACACGGTCCGCATACGATGAATCCGGATGGGGATATTTGCGAAAACAATCATTGGGCTTGTCATCATCGATGTGAATAGAGTCTCCAACCCAACCCTTACTGCATTTGATCCCAAAGTGATTGTTGGCCTCCGTGGCCAAAGGACTGGTTCCCGCAGCCGATTCCAGCAGGGCCTGGGCCATGGTGATGCTTGCCGGAATACGGTAGAGGGCCATGTGCTGCCTTGCCAATTCCCCGAAACGTTGAATATAGTCGTTCTGTAGAGAGTCCTGACTACCTGCAAAGGCGGTCCCCCAAGAAAACAAACAGAGCAACCAACGAACCATACATCAGCTCACCAGGGTCCCGACCTCTTCGCCTTCGATGATCCTCATGAGGTTGCCGGACCTGTTGATATCGAAAACTACAATGGGCAAACGATTTTCTTGGCAAAGGGCGAAAGCGGTCATGTCCATGACCTGCAGATTCCCTATCAAAGCGTCGCTATACTGGAGTCGTTCGTAACGTACCGCATCCGCATACTTCTCCGGGTCTTTGTTGTAAATGCCGTCCACCCGTGTTCCTTTGAGGATCGCATCGGCATGTATTTCTACTGCTCGCAGAGATGCGGCTGTGTCGGTGGTGAAATAAGGATTTCCTGTTCCGGCACCGAAAATCACCACCCTCCCTTTCTCCAAATGTCGAACCGCCCTACGCCGAATGAAAGGTTCTGCGATTTGTTCCATTTTGATAGCAGACTGCAAGCGGGTATTGATTCCCTTCTTTTCGAGGGCGGCTTGCAAGGCCATGCTGTTGATCATCGTGGCCAACATCCCCATATAATCCCCTTGGGCCCTTTCCATTCCACCTGATTCTGCCTGTACCCCCCTGAAAATGTTACCCCCACCTACCACCACGGCAATTTGAACGCCACGCAAGACGCAGGCTTCTATTTCCCCTGCATAACGGTCAAGAACCGATTGATCAATACCGAATTGTTGTTCACCCATCAGGGCTTCGCCGCTTAATTTGAGGAGAACGCGTTTGTATTTCATTGGGGAATTTGGTTTACCAAAAATCCAAAAAAATCCATCACTTTCCGCCATTGACCGCCAAATTCTCCTTGGTGGTCCGAGCTAGGCGTGTTTAAGACCCTATGGCCACGCGATGAAAGGCCTTAACCGTGAGGCCCGCAGCAACTTTGCCCAGCATTTGGGCAATATTGACCGAATTATCTTTCACGAAAGCCTGGTTCAGCAGGGTATTGTCTTGGTAGAATTTGTTAAGCTTACCAAGGGCAATTTTCTCGAGGATGGCCTCCGGCTTGCCTTCTGCCCGGGCCTGGTCTTTGCCGATTTCAATTTCCTTCTCGATGACGCTTGGGTCCACATCGTCTTTGTCCACAGCGATAGGGCTCATGGCGGCGATTTGCATCGCCACATCCTTGCCGGCAGCAGTCACAGATTCGGTCATGGCCTGGTTCAAGGCCACCAAAACGCCGAGCTTACCGTTGCTATGAATATAAGTCACTACGCCTTCGCTCTCCAGGACTTCGACACGGTTCACGCCGATCTTCTCCCCGATTTTACCGGTGTATTCCACCAACATATCCGAAACCGCCAAGCCGTCCACGCTGGTCGCCAACAAGGACTCCACATTGGTCAAATGATGAGCCATGCAATGCTCGGCCAATTTGCGGGCCAGGCCGGTAAAGTCTTCGTTCTTCGCTACAAAATCGGTTTCGCAATTGAGTTCCAATAACAGACCTTTAGTAGAACCCGCGTTGGTTAAGGCTACCACGGCTCCCTCATTGGCCTGACGGTCCGCACGACTTGCAGAGACCTTCTGGCCTTTTTTGCGGAGGATCACTACCGCTTCTTCAAAATCACCATTAGCCTCGGTGAGGGCCTTTTTGCAATCCATCATTCCTGCTCCGGTTTGCATACGGAGCTTGTTCACGTCAGCAGCGGTAATATTCATGGTTGACTTATTAAATGTTAAGAATATGATCCCGAAGGATTTGATGTTATGCTTGTTCCGTGATCTCCGAAGCATCGGAGGCAGAATCAGCAATATCACCGGCTTCTTCGGCAAGTTCGGCGGCGGGAGCGGCTGCAACAGCTGCCTCTTCTACGCCACCTTCTGCGGCAACACCTTCGTCCGAAGACTCATCGGCACTGTCCTTGTCGTATTTACGCTCCTGCATTCCCTTCTCCACCGCTTCCATGATTGCTCTGGTAATCAAGGCAATCGATTTGGTTGCATCGTCGTTGGACGGGATAGGGAAATCCACCTGAGTGGGGTCAGAATTGGTATCCACCATCGCAAAGGTGGGGATATTAAGTTTTTGGGCTTCTTTGACCGCAATGTGCTCGTTCTTGATGTCCACAATGAACAAGGCGGCCGGCAAACGGTTCAAATCTTCGATACCACCAAGCACGCGTTGCAACTTTTCTTTTTCGCGGGATATCATTAGACGTTCCTTCTTGGACAAGGTGGCCATGGTACCGTTCTGCGCCATCTTGTCAATGTTGGACATTTTCTTGATGGATTTGCGAACTGTCGCAAAATTGGTCAACATGCCACCCAACCAACGCTCAGTCACATAAGGCATGTTGAGCCGCTGAGCTTCGGCTTCGATGATTTCCTTGGCTTGCTTTTTGGTGGCCACGAAAAGAACCTTGCGACCGGAACGGACTATGGAACGAATGGCGTTGGAAGCCTCTTCGAGTTTGGCCTGGGTTTGGTTGAGGTCAATCAGATGGATATCGTTCTTCTCCATGAAGATATACGGAGCCATCTTGGGATGCCACTTGCGCTTGAGGTGTCCAAAGTGAACTCCTGCATCCAACATCTGTTGTTGTGTTACTTGTGCCATGGTCTTTCCTCCGATTAACGTTTGCTGAATTGGAAACGACGACGAGCCTTGCGACGGCCGAATTTCTTACGCTCCACCATGCGGGGATCCCGCGTCAACAGCTTCTCGGCTTTGAGCGAGGCATGGAAATCGGGGTTCATTTCGTTCAAGGCACGGGCCAAGGCGAGCAACAAGGCGTCAGCCTGTCCGGAGACACCACCACCTGTCAAATTGGCTTTGACATCGTATTGGTTAAGGCTCTGGGTCGCTGCAAATGCTTTGTTGACCTTCTGCTGAAGGGTTTCGAGTGGGAAATACTCGTTGTAGGGACGGCCATTGACCGTAATACTACCAGTACCAGGGGTTACATAAACCCTAGCGATGGCGGTTTTTCTCCTACCGATGGTGTTGGTATGCGGCATGAATTAAAAGGTTAGATTTTCGGGATTCTGAGCGCCATGGGGATGTTCAGCACCGGCATAGACATGCAGGTGGCGAAACATTTCACGACCTAGGCGATTTTTGGGGAGCATGCCACGGACAGCTTTCTCCAGCACGTAGGTCGGGCGGCGTTTCATCAGATCCTTGGCCGTCTCCAGGCGCTTACCGCCGGGGTACCCGGAGTAAAAGAAATAATCTTTCACCCCCATTTTCTGGCCTGAAAATCTCACCTTGTCTGCGTTGATGACAATAATATTGTCCCCGCAGTCTACGTGTGGGGTGTAGCTGGGCTTGTGCTTGCCCCGAAGAACGGAGGCAATGCTGGTAGCCAGGCGTCCCACAATCTCTGAGTTGGCGTCCACGACGTACCACTTCTTCACAACCGTTTGACGGTTGGCAGAGACAGTTTTGAAACTTAACGTATCCACTTATTTATATTGAAAAACGATTAAAATTAACCTCGGAGTTAGCCGAAAGCCTCTGTGAGGAGACCCACTACGCTCAAAGGATCGCAAATATACGAGCTCAACGCCCGTTTTCAACCGTCGATTTGTGGCTTTTCGGGAATTCCAGGAAAAACAAGGGAAATCTTCAGAAACATAGTCCAAGCCACTCCGGCCTTCCCCTAGGCTTTGAAAGGAACTCTTTCGGCAATGGATTTGGCCAGCGTCTGTTCATCGGCGTATTCCAATTCGGCGCCTACCGCGACCCCTCTGGCCAAGGTGCTGAGGCGCACACCGGTCCTAGATAATTTACGGGATAAATAAAAAGCGGTGGTTTCCCCTTCGTGGGTGGAATTCAGAGCCAGCAAAACTTCGGAAATGCCGCCTTGCTGTACCCTTACGATCAAGGATTCGATTTGCAAATGCTCGGGCTGCACCCCTTCGAGGGGAGCGATAAGACCGCCGAGCACATGATAAGCGCCGTTATATTGACCCGTGGATTCAATAGCCATCAAATCCCGCGGGTCAGCGACTACGCAAACAATTTCATGCTGACGTTTCGGATTGGAACAGACCGAGCAAAAGGCATGGTCGCTGAAATGAAAGCAACGTTCGCAATACCGAATTTGATCCACCAATTTATGAAGGGCATCCCCCAGACCCTTAGCCTCCGCTGGATTCTTACGCAGAAGATGCAGAACCAAACGCAAGGCGGATTTACGCCCAATGCCCGGAAATTTCGCAAAGGCATCCACCGCATCCTGCACCAATTGAGAGCCCAGATTCATCGTCGCCAAAAATAGCACCCCCCACGGATTAACTTCGCCCTAGCCCTACGCTTTGAAACCAAAAGCCTAACCTTGTCACCCTACCTCGTCCTCAGTCTCATCCTGGCCTACTTCGGCATGCTCGTCCTCGTGGCTTGGCGTACTGGCGGGTCTCAGGACAACCAATCGTTCTTTGTGGCGGGCAGACAGGCTCCCTGGTATTTAGTGGCCTTTGGGATGATCGGCGCATCGCTGTCAGGCGTCACCTTTGTCTCCATCCCGGGGGCGGTAGGGGCAGCGGCGGGTAACAACGGATTTTCCTATTTTCAGCTCGTCCTTGGGTATTTCGTGGGATACCAGGTCATCATTCACGGCCTTTTGCCCCTTTATTACCGGCTCAACTTGACCAGCATCTACGGCTACCTCCGCTTACGCTTTGGGCCTTCGACGCATTATACCGGAGCCGCATTTTTCATCCTTTCGCGCACCATCGGTTCTTCGTTCCGACTCTACTTGGTTTCCATGATTTTGGATCAATTAGTGTTGGGGCCGTTGGGGCTGCCGTTTTGGCTCACCGTAACCGTCACCGTGGGGCTTATTTGGCTCTACACTTTCCGCGGCGGAATGAAAACCATCGTTATCACGGATACCCTGCAAACCGTGTTTCTGTTGTTAGCGGTAATTTTTAGCGTCAACGCTATCGCAGGCGAATTGGGTTGGTCATGGGGGGATTTGTTTAGGTCGTTGATTCAAGGGGACTTGCGGACAACGCCAGCAGCCGCTGTCGCGAATCCTGCCGACACCGGCACTCCGATGTCGCAGATTTTTTTCTGGGACCACAGCGCCCGGAATTTCTGGAAAATGTTTTTCTCAGGGATCTTCATCACGGTGGTCATGACGGGTCTTGATCAGGATATGATGCAGAAAAATCTCAGCTGCAAGAACCTCAGCGATGCTCGCAAAAATATGTTCTGGTTCAGCGTCGTGCTGGTCCTGGTCAATTTGCTGTTCTTGATTTTAGGTTACCTCTTGTACGCCTATGTGGATGCAAGAAATATTCCCCTTCCAGCCAAGTCCGATATGCTTTTCCCCACCTTAGCCTTTGAACATTTGCCGGTATTTGCAGGATTAACATTCATCATTGGCTTGATCGCGGCGGCTTATTCGACCGCGGATTCTGCCCTCGCCGCATTAACTACTTCGTTCTGCGTGGACTTCTTGGGATTCAACGAGAATAAAGGAAATATCCGCACTCGGAAGATGGTGCACATCGGCATGTCCCTGGTCTTGGCCTTACAAATTATCGCATTCCATTCCCTACATAATGATTCTTTGATCACGCAGCTGTTCACGGTAGCTGGCTACACTTACGGCCCCTTGCTCGGTATGTTTGCCTTTGGTTTATTCAGCCGTCGAACGGTGCGGGATCGCTGGGTCCCTGTGATTGCCGTGGTCACTCCAATCCTCTGCTATGTACTCAAGGCCAACAGCGCGCGTTGGTTAGGAGGCTATGAATTTGGCTTCGAACTCCTGATCTTGAACGGAGCTCTCAATTTTGCAGGGCTCTGGTTTCTTTCTTTCCCATCCACCAAACCATCCCATCCATGACCACTTCAAACGAACAAGAACGTATCCAAGACGCTTTCGAACAGAAGAGCTGGACCGAAATCAAAGCCTCCTCCTCGTGGCAGATTTTCAAAATCATGGCCGAATTTGTAGAAGGCTTCGAGAAATTATCCCGTATCGGGCCCTGCGTTTCCATTTTTGGGTCGGCCCGGACTTTACCGACCAATCCATATTATGGAATTGCCGAGGAAATTGCCGAAAGGCTGGTTCGCCAGGGATATGGTGTCATTACTGGTGGAGGTCCCGGGATCATGGAGGCCGGGAACAAAGGCGCCCGCAAGGCTGGAGGAAAATCCGTAGGCCTTAACATTGATTTACCTTTTGAACAATCGCATAACGAGTACATTGATGCGGACAAACTGCTCAATTTTGATTACTTCTTTGTGCGCAAATTGATGTTTATCAAATACGCCCAGGGTTTCATCGTTTTGCCTGGAGGTTTTGGAACACTTGATGAGTTGTTCGAGGCCTTGACCTTGATCCAAACCCACAAGATTGGCAAATTCCCCATTATACTGGTAGGCACATCGTATTGGGGAGGCCTCATGGATTGGCTTCGCCAAACCTTGCTCCTTTCGGAACACAATATTAGCGAAAACGATTTGAGCCTCTTCGAAATCGTGGATACCGCCGAAGAAGCTGTGCAGCGTATCGAAGATTTCTACAGCCGTTTTGTCTTGAGCCCCAATTTCTAATTGATGGGCCTCAGATTTAAATTGATTTGGGGATTGGTACTCTGTTCATGCCACCTAATGGGGCAAATTTATCAAAATCCACTAAGCGAAATCGGATATAGCACCGGTTTATTCGGCGATTTAAGAGGTAATCATTTTCACAGTGGAATTGATTACCCTGTAAATGGAGATGGAATTACCCCAATTCGGGCAGTATACAACGGACATGTTAGTCGCATAAAAATATCGGCTACAGGTTATGGGAATGCTTTATATATCAAACACCCTACGGGCTACACAAGCGTTTATGCTCATTTGCATTCCTATAACAAAAAAATCGCTCAGTGGATTAAAACCAAGCAATATCAATTGGAATCCTTCGAGATGGATGTTTTTCCGAATGAATCGGAACTTGTAATTGTGAAGGGTGAAGCCATTGGTTTGGGTGGAAATACAGGGAATTCAACAGGCCCGCATTTGCATTTTGAAATGCGTAGCAACGGAACAGAGTGGGCGTGCCATCCTCTGTTCTTTGGCTTCAGCAAGGGCGATCACACAGCGCCTATTCTCAATTCATTACAATTGGTTGAAATACCCGGATATGGATACAGCGACCATGTTTTATCCAGAAAAACAATCTATGGCCACAATACGCGAAACCTTTTGACCTTTCCCCTGCAGCTTAGTGGCAAGAGTCCATCCGTTTCCAACCCTATTACGATATCCCAACCAGCTTACATTGAAGTCAAAGCGGCAGACATTGCAGCCCAAGGAGGAGCTAGCGGGATCCATCAAATTACAATCCTTGAAAACAACGATACACTTTTTGATTATAAAATTGATAGCTTTTCCTTTGCGGATAGTCGGTACATTAATTCAATAATTGACTTTCCATCAGGCAACAAATCTTACCGATGCCAACGTAGTCCGGGTAATTTGTTACCGTGCATTCGTACAACCAAAAAAAACGGGTTAATTCTCCCTCCTAAAGAGGGCGAAACTAAGGAAATCAAGGTATGGTGCAGAGATTTTTATGGTAATGCCGTAGGAAGAGGGTTTCTCGTGGTAGCAAATTCCCGGAATATTAATCCTCCTATCATACCCCAAAGAACCCATGGGCCCAATAAGGCCATAGTGCTCAAGGATTTTAATGCTGAGGTTTATTTGGATCCGTGGACCTTGTATGATAGTATAACGCCAGAATGGCAACTTTTGAACGCAACGAACGGAGCTGTTTCCAAAAAAGAAATTCGGCTTTTTAGCTCGTCATTGCCCGCCCATAAGCCCTACCGAATTCTTGTGTTGGCTAATACTCTTAAATTAACGCCATCCCTTCGATCCAAAACTGTTCTGGAATGCCTTGGAAAAGCAGGAAAAAAAACATATCTTACTGGATCTTGGAATCAAGATTGGTTTGAGTCCAGCCTCAAAGTTTTTGGGCATTTAAGATTGGTTTTGGATACAGCCAAACCCTCGATTACCACCACATACAAAGCACAGCCAATTCGTATATCCCAGGGACTATTCATTTTTGCTCGAATTAAAGACCATCAATCGGGCATCAAGGATTATAGGGTTACGGTAAACAATCGTTGGATATTGGCCGCTTACGACGCCAAAAGAGATTTACTTTCCATTCAAATTAGTAAAGAGGTTCCATTAGGCAAACAAAATATCATGATTAAGGTTACTGATCGTGTTGGGAATAGTTCAACCCATTCTATCCCCGTACATGTTCAAAATTAATTGTTGCAATCTTTCCTAAACGGTTCCACTTTCATGGCAAACAAACCCACCGTGGGCGACCAAGCCCCTTCCTTCCAAGCCCCTGACCAAAACGGTCAGGTCCGTTCCTTGTCAGAATTCAAAGGACGCAAATTGGTGCTCTACTTCTACCCCAAAGACGATACCCCCGGCTGCACCGCCGAGGCCTGCGACCTCAGGGACCATTACGACCGTTTCCTTAAGGCGGGGTACAGCATTCTAGGCGTGAGTGCAGATAGCCCCGCATCCCATACCAAGTTCAGAACCAAATATAAACTTCCCTTTGATTTATTGGCCGACCAAGACCACAGCGTCCATGAAGCCTACGCGACCTGGGTAGAGAAGAGCATGTACGGCCGTAAATATATGGGGACTGACCGCGTCACCTTCGTCATTGACGAGAATGGACTTGTGGAGGAAGTCTTTGCCAAGGTGGACACCAAGAACCACAGCGCCCAGATCCTAGGCTAAGCCTTGAGCCAACCTATTCTGCGGAACAGTGGGTCAATCATCCCGTTAATTTCGGGCGAAATTTTCCATCGGTAGAGAAAAAACACAAACAAAGATGCTATCCCCGTACCTTGATAGAACATTCTCCACAACAATGTCCAATGTATGCCTGTTTCCTCTCCCAAATGGTCTTGAGTAGGGTTCAAAGTGTCCATAGCCTCTCCTACAGCATAAACCCCCAATAACAAAGCCAAAGCCTTGATGGTCTGATGATTAAAAGGCTGTATGCCCAATCGGAACCATAGAAACCCTCCTTTCAATAAATTGAACAAGAGAATGGACAGCGTGCTACCTGCAGCTGCGCCAGTCAAGCCATAGACGGGAATCAAGAGATAATTGGCGGTGAAAGAAATCATTCCCAGCAACAAAATAGAAATCAAATTGAAACGATAATACGGAGAATTCAGAATGATCTCGGTATTAACCCCGTTGGACATATCAAACCACCTCGCCAATCCAATCCATAAAACCACCCACTTTCCCTCCCGGTAAACATGGCCGTTGGGCATTAGATCAAAGACCAAATCAATTTGGGTCCAAATCAAAATCAGTAAAATTCCTCCAATTAACATTTGATTCAGCGCGGCCTGTCGATGCAGTTGAGCCAAGGCCTGGAAATCCTTCGCCTTCCAAGCATGGGTGATCAAGGTCCCCGCAATTTGAGAAATCGAACGGCGAGGCATTTCGATGATGGTTCCAATGAAGAAAGACAAACTGTAGATGCCTGTGGAGGCAAGGCCCGCCAACCAGGCCAGCATCAAGCCGTCAATACGTTCATTGATGACCACCCCTGCCCCGCCGACAATCATCCACAGCGAATACCTTGCCATGATGGGCCGCAAAGCACGCCGAACCCTCACAAAGGCAGGATTGAGATAGAGGATGCCCATGCTGTGGAGGTAACCCGCAAGCAACAAAGCCGAAACACCGTAGGAAGCACACATACCCCACAAGAAACCGTCCCAGCCTATCATGCCCTGGGCATAAGCCAGGGTCAAACCCATCAAGGTAATGCGCAAGCCAATCTCCCTCAACAGGGCATTCACAACAATACGGTAATGCAGCCTTGCCCAAATTTCCAGCACGTTCTGCAACATCATCATGCCCGTCAGTGGCAAAATCATTCCCCAATAGGCGTTCACCGCGGCCGATTTGTCAGCAAACAATCCTTCCCACAGACCTTGAAATCCCACGAACAAGCCCCCAAAGCCCAGTAGCCCCAAGGCAACAACACCCAGCGTGAACAGCAAGAAACCGTTATGCTGCCTTGGATGGTCCTGGAAATAAGGAAAAAAGCGCGACATGGCGCTTTGCATCCCCAATTGAGTGAAGATGGACAGGCTAAGGGCCACACCCAACAAAAGCTCCCGCAAACCAATCAATTCCGGATTCAGGTAGCGCGGGAAAAAGAACAGCAAATTCAAGGCGCCAAGGCCTACCCCGACATAAGTCAAGAGGGTTGATTTGAAGCTTTGACGTATGACCAGTCCCACAGCACAAACCTACAACAAAGCGCCCAAGTCCTCCGTGGAAGGTCTATTTTTGGGAGCATGCATGTGGCCATCCTGGGTTGCAGGGGAATTCCCAACCATTACGGCGGTTTTGAGCAGTTTGCGGAGCAGCTCGCCACATGGCTAGTACATCATGGCCACAGGGTCACGGTGTACAATTCTTCGTTGCACCCTTACCGGGAGAAATCCTACCAAGGAGTTGAAATTATTCATTGTTACGATCCGGAAGATCGCTTGGGGACTGCAGGACAATTCGTATACGACCTGGGGTGTATTCTCGATGCTCGTCGAAGGAAATTCGATGTCATTTTGCAATTGGGCTACACCAGCTCCGCGGTCTGGTATGGCCTGCACCCCCGCGCTATTCCGGTCTTGACCAACATGGACGGTCTTGAATGGAAGCGCAGCAAATACGGACCTTGGGTCCACCGATTCCTTCGTTGGTCCGAAGCAAGAGCTGCAAATTGCAGCCAGGCCTTGATCGCGGATTCCTTGGCCATTCAAAGCTATCTCCATGAAACCCACGGGAAGCCCTCTACCTACATTCCCTACAGCGCGGTCGTTCGCGATGATCTGAATCCTGAAGCCGTCCAAACTGTCCTGAATTCCTACGGGCTGACCCCAGGCGCTTATCATTTGCTCATCGCCCGCATGGAACCGGATAACCATATTCATACCATCCTGGAAGGCCACCAGGCAGCCTGCGCGGCTTCAACTTCCACCTTGCCCTTGGTGCTGGTCGGAAAGCCAGCAAACCGTTTCGGCCAAGAACTCCATGCAAAATACCCCGAGCAAGCACACCGAAAGTGGCTGGGTGGCGTGTACGATCAGAACGCGGTTGAAATCCTTCGGCAAAACACCACTTGGTATTTCCACGGACATAGCGTGGGCGGTACCAATCCCTCGCTTCTGGAAGCCATGGCGGCAGGTTGTAGGATCATGGCCCATGACAACCCCTTCAACCGCGCGGTGACCGGAGAAGATGCCTTCTATTTCCGCAGCAGCGAAGATGTCCGCACCCACTTGTTGACAAAGGCAAGTCTCAGCGAAACACAAATCGCCAACAACCGTCGTAAAATCACAGACCATTACACCCCGCATGGGGTCGCTCATGCCTACCAAACCCTCCTTGAACAATGGGCGCAACCCCAATGATTTCTTTGAACAAGTCTGCTCCACTTTCAGTGCGCCTTGTTTTGAGCCTATGCATTGCTGGGGTTTTTGCGCCTCATTCCTGGCAGAATTTATTCTTGCTTGTCTTGCCCTTCTGGGCATGGATGCTTCGCCCCCAAGGAGAGCCAAAGACGAACATAGGAATTTGGGGAGGATGCCACATATTGTTATGGTTATGGACCCTGACCTCGTTGGGCTGGAGCGATCACCAAGACGAAGCGATCACCGAGTTACTCAGCAAAACCCAATGGGTCATTTGGCCCTTGGCCTTCATGGCCCTGCAACCGTGGCTGGCGGCTCACCGCAGATGGTTCGCTCGTTGCATCTGGGTAAGCGCCGTGCTCATTGCTGGTATTTGTGTGGCGGATGTCCTTTGGCGAAGCAGTGGTCCGTCGTCCTGGTTCCAGGACTTGGTATACGAGAACTTAGCCCGAGCCAGCGGTTTGCATCCGATCTACCTCAGCATGTGGATGTTATTAGCGCTGGTGGCCTATGCTCAGGATCAGATTTTCTCGCCACATGACAGGAACTTGACTCCGCATGACGGTGTTATGCCTCCCCCCAACCAAACACAAAGCGCTCAAGGCTGGCATCTTGCGTATATTCTCTTCACGGTGGTGATGGTCACCCAGCTCTCCTCCAGGATGGCCATGCTCACCGGACTTGCAATGATGGGTGTCTTCCTGGTCATCCTTATCCGACTTGGGAAATTTCAATGGTCGATTGCAGGAGGAATGGCCTTGTTGATTCTAATCCCGTGGTTACTCATTCAAGCCAATGCCGTGAACAGCTCACGCGTCAGCGAAATGGTGGACCTTCAAGCCGATCATTCCTCCAACCGTTGGGGTGGGCGATCCCTTCGCATGGCCAAGTGGAAGAATACCCTCGAATGTTATGCCGCGAACCCCATCCTTGGAACCGGCGCAGGCGATTTCCAAACCGACCTGGATCAGGTATATCGGCGCAATCAATTGGAAACCGGCTACATTAATCGATTCAACAGCCACAACCAGTACCTGCAAACTTTGGCGACTCTGGGGCCCGTGGGGTTGTGCCTGCTCCTGTTGGGTTTGCTATACCCTCTGTGGTGGGCATGGAAAGAACAAAAGTGGGAGGCGCTCATGGTCTTCGTGATCATCCTGTCATCCATGTTGACCGAAAGCATGCTCGAGAGACAGAAAGGCCTGTACATCGTGGGTTTGCTTGGCAATGGGTATTTTTGGGGCATGCTGCAACCCAGCAGATCTTCCCAAGACGACACCCAAGACCCTAGGAGCCATGCTGCTTAGAAGCCGTTATACCATCACCCTGCCATGGGTCGATTTGGCGTTGATTACCGTGGCCTACGGCTCGGGGTATTACCTGCGGTTCAGAGAATGGCAGAACCTCGTTAACATGGATTTTCTAGCCTTTGGAGGTTTGCTTTGGTTATTATGGATCTCCTGTGCGATGGTGGTAGGGCTTTATTCTATTGCACCATCTTCGGATCCTTTCCGTAGATTGTGGTTATGGCTACAGTGTTTTGCCCTCTTTGCGGTGGCAACCTATGCCTTCAACGGCTTGATCAAGGTCTATTATTCCCGCATCTTGATCACCTTGATGCTGGCCGTCACCGCTAATCTGCATGTGTTATGGCATTGGCTGTTCCCGTATATTCTGCGCAGGCTCCGTCCTCAGCGGCATTCAGGGGCCAAAGCGGTTTTGATCGGCAACGACCTCCCCGGCGAGTTTGCGGTGATACAGCGTAAATCCATCGTAACACTTCCCGAAATTTTGGGGTATTTCGGCAACGAACAAAGTACTTCCATCGCGCGTTTAGGCTCCGTGGATCATTGCTTGGAACAGCTTCCTGCCTTGCTTCGTACCGAGACCATCTCCGACCTCTACTGCTCCGCATCATTATTCAAAGGTTTTGATTTTCATAATCTTAGCCGAATAGCTGCTGAGCATTTTGTGAATTTGCATTTGGTGCCCGATCAACAAGAAATTCCTCTGGGACGCATCGAAATCGATTATTTGGGTCATATTCCAGTTTGGAGCCTAAGGCCCTTCCCCTTGGAAACCAAAAACGCGCAAACCATTAAACGGGGGATGGATTTACTAATTTCACTCTTGGTAGTGGTGGGCATTTTGACCTGGCTTATTCCCCTGATGGCGCTTTGGATTCGATTGGACAGCCAAGGCCCTGTGTTCTTCGTGCAGCGACGTTCTGGCAAAGACAATAGACCTTTTCGTTGTTACAAATTCCGAACCATGCGTGTCAATTCCGAGGCAGATTTCTTGCAAGCCTCTCCCAACGATGCTCGAATTACTAGGATAGGAAACTTCCTTAGGAACAGTTCGTTGGATGAATTACCACAATTCTTCAATGTCCTACTTGGCGATATGTCCGTAGTGGGCCCCAGGCCTCATATGCTCTCACATACGGTATCTTACTCCCAAGTGATCGAGCGTTTCATGGCCCGGCATCGGGTTAAGCCCGGCATCACCGGTTTGTCCCAGGCTTTGGGTTACCGCGGTGAAACCCGTGCCAAACAAGACATGAAAAACAGGGTTCGCATTGACTTGCTGTATATTCAGAATTGGTCTCCCCTGCTCGATCTCAAAATCATCGGCATGACCGCCCTTAGTCTCCTGCGTTCTTTGAGAGGAGCTTCGCTGGGGCCCATTGATGGCCCAGACGGAGCAGATAAAGCCCCCCAGATCCCTCGGGGCTAAAGCAATCCCTGTCCCAACCCAGGCCTACGGACCAACCCTGACCTCGATGCCGGATTTGCAGCGTGACCGTGCTGCGGCGATGGTCATAACGATCCAGACCCCAGGCCTTGAAACCCCCAACTTCACCGGGAACAGGCACCCACCACTCCTCGGCCCATTCCACTGTGCGGCCCTTGGCCCACTTGTATTCCAAGGCCCCTTTGTGCCTGCCGTAGGAACTAAGGGGCTCCACACCGCCGGCCATTCCAAAATCCGCAAATTGTTGTTGCCAACGAAGGCGATACGCTGCATTCCACCGTCCCCATTGCCAAGCGGCCTTGGCATCCACGAATAAACGAGGTCGTATTTGGGACCATTCCGGTAGATTTCGCCAAGCCAAGCGTGTTCCTCCCCCCAGGGTTCCAGTAATCGTCGCCGCTTTGGTTTTCCATTTGTGGCGATAATCTCCTTTCAAATCCACCTGCAATCGATCGATCCCCCAATAGCGATGACCATCCCAAACGGCATGCCGAGCCAAGAGGCGGTCTCCTTGCAGTCGTAGTTCCGGTTCCAAAGCCAAATTCAAATCAGCCCAGCGCAAAACTGTATAATTTCCCTCCAACCACAAGGCAGGCCTTCCTTGTGCCAAGGCGGCAATCGGGTCCGTAAAAGCTCCAAGGAACCCCATAAAACCAAGAAGCCCCCTGAGTCCCAAGAATCCCCGGCACCAAAATCGTAAGCCTTCTTTACTCAAAATAATAAACCTTGAGCTGAACGGTATCCCGTAACAAATCCACACGCACCACTTGAAAGCGATGCACTGGCAATCCCGTGCGCTCCTTCAAATCATCGATAAGCTCCTGATTGGAGGCCCCTTGCAACATCTCCGGTTTGTCATAGAGGACGGATTTGACCGATTCCCGACGGTAGAGTAAATTGCTCTCCAACAAGGCCGTAATCCCCAAGATACCCCCCAACACCAAGGCCTGCATCCACCAAGGCATCTGCGCCACCGCCGCAAAGACCCCAAAGGCAATCGCCAAGAACAGGTAGGTCATATCCTTGATGGAAATGTCCTCGGTCCTGAATCGTAACATTCCAAAAACGGCAAACAAACCAAAAGCCGCTCCCAGCGAAAACTGAGAACCGTTCATGCTGTAGGAAAGCAAGAAAATAACCAAGTTGGTCACAATCAGCGTAAAAAACAAATCCCTCGTACGGTAAACTCCGAAGTAAATCCCTCGAACCATCACCCAAACTGCGATCAAGTCCATGGCCAATCGAATCAACAAATCACTTAGTAAAGCATTCGGTAACATAAATTATATCTTTAAAGAATTTCGCTGGTTTGTACAAGGCAAGACTGGCCAACCCAGTCCTCGTAACGCCTCATCTCGGTACAAAGTCCTCCGTGACCCTGGGCAATACCGGACCAAATCTGCATGGTTCGGTGGTATTTGCTGAAGGCACAGGCCTTGAGCAAGCCCTGGGTGACCAAGGTATCCACGGCATGCCTTTCTCTGCGGGCCTGTTTAAGCTCCACCAGGGTCCAGTTCGGAAATTCAAGACGCGTTCCACCGAGCGAAGCCTGCATTTGGGTATCCACCGTCAGCCTGGAGCCTGCTGCAGGGTCCCAGAGCGTCGTTCGCTGGTAGGTAATGTACATCGAGGGTTCCAAATGACCCGGAGCGCCTGACTTCTGGCGCCCATCTCCCAACAAGAACCCGAATGCGCGGTTTGCCTGGACTACACGAGCGTCATCAGAGGCTGTTGCATGCTCTACAGGGATACGCCGCTTGTCCTGGTAACCCCGAGGATGTTTGACCTTCAATTCCCAGAACGACAAACCATTGCCTTGGTACGTTCGGCGCCGGAATTTGAGACGGCGAGGAATCCCCCTCCGGTGGTCGTTGTAGAATTCCTTGGTGGGCTTATCCCAGTATTCGTTCTGATAAACCTGATGAGGCTCCCCTTGGACGTTGATATAACAATGGGTCGCCTCAAGGGCATGCAAAAGCTCATCCAATTGACTGGCTGAACAAAGGAATTTGCGATCAAATCGCTTCATCAAAGCGGACTTGGCCGGAAGCTCGCTGAACTCGATAGCCTTCATGCCTATGGTCAACCTATTTCTTGATCCATAGGGTATCCAACTGCACTTGCTCTCTGCGAGATCGGATTTCCACATCCCGCCATACCGGCTCCTGATTGGAGGTATTGCCCGAAGTTGGGAAGCGGTCCGAATAGGTGTAGACCCGGTAACGCCCCGTATGCAGGTAGGGGAAACGGTAGGCCCCGTTATAAACAGTTCTCACATCGTTAATAGCAACAGGATTTAATCTCAAAGTATCAATATCAGCGAATGCTACCAAATAAATTCGTTCATCCATGGCGGGATAGCGCGACAAGATTGTGGTGAAAGTCGAATTCCAATCTTCCACCATCACCACCCCCTGTATGGAGGCATACCCCCCTTCACCAGGGCCTGGCTCGCTGCATCCTATCGCCAAGACCATACCCAAACAAGCTAATTCCTTTACCCAACCACCCCTAACCTTCCATCGATTCATCATGACTTTAACGTTTGATCCAAGCCCGAAGATAAACACGATTCCCGGAGCGTACCCGAAACCAATACGTGCCCTGGGGCCAATGCGAGACATCCACTACCCCTCCTGTCGTTGAAGCTTCAGGTTGTTGCATCAGATAGCCGCTACTTTTCCAAAGAACCTGGCCCGCAAGATTCACCAATTCTGCTTCGAACCTCTGATCCAAATCATCGTTGCCCGTTCCCGATTCGTTTAACTCTGTAATTTCCCAATGAATCTGATGATCCGCAGGGTTAGGATACAAGCGAAAATCCCGCCTTGTCCACACATTATTAGCAACATTTAATGCAAAGTTATTGTTGGCGGCGATAGTATGAGCTCTGCGTACAAAAGGACCAGTTCCGTTAGGAATCCTTGCCCAAGTAGAATCCAGAACTTGGGCTGGGAAAATCACTTCATCCTGAAGAACGGTATTGCTGTCGTAGAGGTACAGGGTCTCACCCAATCCTGATAATTTGAAATTAGCGTGATAAGGGCCCTGACTGCTATCCTCGTCGGCCCAAACAATTAAATACCCCCCGGCAGGCACCACCGTGCCCCTGGGGAATTTCCATTTGGTCAAATTCAAGGGGTTATCTGTCAAAACATAACGATCCACATTGACCGCGGTGTTGGAAACATTGTACAACTCAATCCAATCGTCGTTCTCCCCGTTATCATCCACAGGTCCTCCCAAGTTCATGGCCATGAATTCGTTGATCACCAAACCATTCCTCATTGCTCCACCCTGTACCCTGTACACCATCACATCATGCTCTGCTCCTGCCGGGAAATACGACACTGACTGCGTGGTGTTGATGGCAACAGCCTCGGTATAGTACCGGACCACCGCCGTCGCAGAACGTCCGGGCAATTCAGCGCCGTACAGCCCATCTCCTGGTAGAGAATCAAAGTGCAAGCCATCATCCCACATGTCCATTCGCTGAAAATTCCCGACCCAGCCCTCTGAGTAGTATAACCTCACCGAAGCAGTCTGTGCCGGATTAGCCACCTTCACCCGTACCTTAACCACCTGCCCGGGCAAAGGCGCCATGTTCCAACGGCCACTGCTATCATACTGATCCATACCGAGAATTACCGGCCCTTGTTGGACAACTTCGACGTTGTTGTTTAAGTAATTATATCGGTTGGTGACGAAGGTTTTGAGGGACGTTACCCCCGAGGTATAAGCTGCGGTGGTCGTTAATTTCTTGGTATCCGCAGCGACCAACGAAGCTATGCGCGCATTCATCGTGTCGATCATGGGATGCAATCGGGTTGGATTAAACGTCTCTGCTAGTATCGTGCGATAATGGGCCAAGTACCGTTGTCTCCATTCAGGGACATTCAATAATTTGTTCAACAAGGGATAATTCACGCTGGTCACATTCTTGAATGGCGTCCAAGAAGTACTGGTCGCAGCATTGCTCAGAAAACTTGAATTGCCATCGTACTCAAAAGGAAAGGTTCGACCGCTCTCCGGTTCGTAATACACCATGTAGTCCATCTTGCCCTTCATCACATAACTATCATCATCCGCAAACACATTCTCTACTGCCAGATACCACAAGATCCGGTCGACGTCCAGGTACTTGCGCTTGCTGTCCTGAGGAGCCCCCGGCACTTGACTCAGAACCTGACAAGCCTTGACCAAGGCAGCCCATGTGTGCGTTATATCACTAGATTTGAGGCTATAATAGGTTTTGTATAAATTGGTGTCCAACCCCAAGAAGTTCATTCCCGCCGTACCGTCTCCCCATCCACCGCCAGGACCACCCCCACCGCCAGTCACCCCGGTGGTGGCTCGAAATCGAGGGCCATCGTTGCTGAGAAACCATGCCTTTAAAAATTCTTTGTCCACGTCCTGGACATTGCAATACAGGCCCCAGTCCTGGCCATTCAGAAACAAGCGCACAAAATTGCCTTTGGCAATCGGCGTGAAACGTCTAGCAGTTTGATTATATAACACTTCCCTCATGAAGGTGGCATCCCCATGGGCATTGTTGAATTTGAAGTTACGGAAACCCATCAAATCCTGGTTAGATCGCAGCCAATCAGTCTCCACCCCAAAGGACTTTTTCTGTGAACTGCCGATGGTCGTATAGGACGTATTCCCCCGAAAACGGACACCGACACTATCCAAGACCTGGGTTCCCATGGACAAATTCGCCAGCAAATTGGTTTCGCTGGCGTAGTTCTGCCCCAACAAGGTCCAATAGTTGGCCTGAGGGAACGTTAGATCCACCCTTCGAATACTGTCCGGGTGGTAAAAGCCAGGATCAGGCTTCCCTCCAGTGTACAGGGTCCTACCGTCTGCCGACCACCACCACTCGGAAGGAAGATTTTGTGAACAGGCATCGCGGACCCCTCCCAAACCCCATAGCACCCACAGGCAGATCGATAATCCAGTCAATCCATCATAAAAACCTCGGCCCACCATGGAAATACGTTGCTTTTTCATAATTCACTAAAGTTAAGCACTCCATACGCATGCCTTAGCCCTGTCCCCAATTAAAACGCCGTTAACTGCGCCCTAAGGCCCGGGCAACGGGATATAGGACGCGTTAACGTCCCCTTTGCAGAGGGTACGCACGATTCCCGGCACCCCCGGTATATTGGCCAACCAAGGACCAGGATTGTCTTGAACCCAATCACCGCCCACGAAGGTTCCACCCAACCCCGAGACTCTTCTTGAAATCAGCAAGGCATCCGTATTGTTCACGATACCGTTGGCATTCACATCCGCCGCCACCGCTCTTAATCCGGTCAAGAACGTCAAGTTCGCAAAGGTGCGGCTCACCAACAAGGCGTCGGTTGCATTGACTCCTCCCCAATTCACCGCATAGGCCCATTCCGGGGTCAATGTTGTTGCGGCCAGGCTGTTCCATCCAAAGGCGCCGTTGACGCCGCAAACGCTTGTCCCCACCAAGACCAAGAAAGGATCACGTACCCTCACCGTCGTTCCCGCCATTGCTGTTTGTAAATTGTTATCGTACACAAGCCTTCCATCCAGGGCGTTGCAAGTACCTGTGGTAATTTGTCCTGAGAAACACGTGAGCGATAAGCGCTGACCCCCGCTGCCGCTAATCCTGCAGTTCCCGGTCAGCGTGTCCCAAGCCGGCTGCAACCCCCCCGTAGGCCAATTGACCCCCGAAGGTAACACCAAACGCAACCTCAACAACGCCCCCCCCGTCCAATTCACCGCCGAAGAATTGGTCCAGACGATAACCAAAGAATCCGTATACAAGGAGCCCGATGAACCCGATGGGTAGGCCGTAACCTGCAAGCCCGTAGCCTGCAAATTCACTGCCTGAAAACTCAAATACCGCATCATCCCAAGAGGCAGGTTCAGTTTGAGCCTGCCGCTTTGGACTCCGGTCAAATCGCTGTGCAGCACCTCCAATTGCACCGTATCTCCGGGGCATTTCACGGCAGAGCCAAGATGCAGCGCCGAGGACGCCGTACCAAAGAACCATTCCGTCGAATATGGCGCACATACCGACCTGGGGTTCAACGCCTGCACCGACCAGCGGTACACCTTGTTGCTCAGCAATTGGCCTCCACCGGTGTACAGGAACTGCGTATCGCTGACCAGAAATTCCTGAGCGGGGGTGGTGAACCAACGAATTCGTAACACATACTGCGTTGCTCCCTGCACCGAACCCCAACGGAAGCGGAGGTAATTCACCGGCAACCCGTAGGTTTGGTTCAAGGGCTCGTACATTGCCGGGGTTCCCACCACCGTATCGTAGGTGGGCATGGGCGGTGTGAGCAGATAGGAGCGAGGTCCCGTTGCCGATACGGTGGACCGCATGGCCGCCTTCTGCTCCACCGTGAAAGAATCCTGGCAGGCATCGTTGGCATAACTCATGAACAACCTCCCCAGAGGCTGAAACAAATCCCCGTTGATGTCCAGGGCGCTGCCACCACCGCTGGGACAATTC
>SXGQ01138580.1_pt1 | contig 121386 bp, 85 predicted proteins | sample 3178371 | NCBI WGS metagenome assembly SXGQ01 (sample SAMN11356859, study PRJNA531348) | freshwater metagenome | isolation source: freshwater sample F1-20 | place: China: Fuxian Lake, Yuxi | collected 2017-12-25 | reverse complement strand
GCAGCTGAAGGCGGCGGGCATGAAGATCGCCAAGCCCTCTGCCGCGAAGCCCGTCGCCAAGCCAGTCGCGAAGCCCGCGCCTGTCAAGAAGGCCGCGCCCGTCCCTGAGCCCGAGTCAGAGTCAGAGGCAGAGGAGGAGCCGGCACCTGCGCCCGTGCCCGCGCCGAAGGCCGCGGCTGCCAAGAAGTCGCCCAAGGCCGCGACCAAGGCTGCACCCAAGAGCGCGGTACTGGCGGCCGCGGCAGAGGTGGCAGAGGAGGTCAAGGAGGCAGAGGCGCCCGCTAGCGCGCTCGAAGAGCCCACGGAGGACGACCTCAAGGAGGCCGGTCTGGTGAAGTTCAAGAACCCGAACAGCAAGGTCTGGTATCTGCGCACGGTCGAAGAGCCCAAGCGCTGCTATCTGGGCGGCCCCGAGAAGGAGAACATCGCAAAGGCTTGGGCGAACTTCAAGGCGGGCATCTGCGCGGGCATCTGGACTAAGAACGACAAGGGCAAGTTGGACATCTGTCCTGTGGAGAGCAGCGCGTAAACAATAAAAGACAAAACAAAAGACAAAACAAACAAAAATAAAAAACAAAGAAAAGAGGCGAAAGCCCAATTCTTTTGTTCTTTTTTTATGTGGAAAGAGGACCTCTGAAAATTGAAAATTTGAAAGTGGAAGGCCGTGCTCTAATTGGTATAGCAAACACACACACATCTACAGACACCATGGCCACTCTCACTATCCCGCTTGCAGACCAGTACACAGATGCAGTTGGCCGCCGGCTCTTCCGATTTGCACAGTTTAACGGTCTGGATATACACGGAAGAGAGCATATGCGGTTGGTACGCGAGAACTACCATCGTGAGGTCGACTCGAACACTGTCGTCATGCTCAAGCCTCTTGCTCGCCACATCCAGTACGAAACTGGTGCCATCTTGCCCAAGGCGCTTGGCAAGATGCTCAAGCATGAACTCAAGACCTTCTGTGCAGAGCATCTTGCCTTCGAGGTAGAGGCTCCACCTCCGCAGCCAGTGCGCCGTCTCTACAACATCACGCTCAACCTCTCCTATCGCCACGGAGATGAGCCAGAGAAGGACTCATGGCAGAGTGATGAGCAGTACGCTGAGCACCTTCGCCTCTTTCACGAGATGGAGGCGTACCTTAAGACACATCCCATTGAGGCGCATGTCAAGAGGAATGACCCAGAGGAGTATGTCGAGTCTCTTGCTGATAGTGCACACACAGAAACCATATCCGCCACATGGCTGGATGGCTTTCGCATCTGCATCACAGTTGAGACAAGACTCACGCCAGATCGGTTGCGCGAAGATTTAGAAGCAGTATCACTCGAGGACGGTGAGTATGAGTCTGGCGGCGACAACGGCTGGACCATCAAGACGCTCACAGGTGATTGGGAGGTTGGTCTTGTCGACTACCGCAGCAACCCCATCGAGATTGAGGAGATTATCATGTAAAAAACACAAAAAAACAAGAACAAAAAAAAAACAAAAAAAAAGGTGCATTGCACTACCTCTTTTGTTTTTGATAAATTTTGAAAAATTGAATTTACTATGCTCCTAATTGTATAGCATCGCATACAGAACACTACATCACAAAATGTCTTCACTCGCCATCAAGCAGGAGATCATGACGCTCGAGGAGCAGCAGCAGACTCCGCAGACCAAGGCACGCCTTGCAATTCTCTACGCCCAGCGCGATGCGGCCAATGGTGCAGTTGCTGTCGCCGCACAGAAGAAGCAGGCTGAGGCTGATGCCGCTCTCGCCAAGGTCGCCAAGAAGTCGCGCAGTGGTGCAGAGCCTAAGCCTGTTCACGACGGCCAACTTCTAGTCTGCCGCGACTGTGAAGCCAACTACTTCATCTCAGAGAAGGAGAAGGCCTTCTTCAGTGAGAAGGGACTCACCATGCCTACTCGCTGCTACCCGTGCCGCCAAGAGAAGAAGGCGCAGCGACAGGGCCCACAGCCTATTCACATCTCTTGTAAGGACTGTCAGGCCAATTTCGTTCACTCAATTGGTGCTCAGCAGCACTATGAAGAGAATGGCTGGGACGTGCCTATCCGCTGTGTAGACTGTCGCGCCGTGAAGAAGATGGCTCCCTTTGCCATCAACTGCAAGGACTGTCACACAGACTTCAACTTCTCTGTCGGTTCACAGATTCACTTCAAGCAGGCTGGCTGGGCTGCACCGAACCGCTGTGTCGGCTGCCGCAAGGCCAATAAGGCAAAGGTCGCAGCAGAGGCAGCCGCAGTTGTGCCTACAGAGGAGCAGGTGATTGCCATTGTAGAAGAGGCCTTTGCCGAGAAGCCGACCGAGTAGGAAAAACCAGAAAAATCTTCAAAACCCAAAAAACTAAAAAGAGGCGAAAGCCCATCTTTTTGTTACCTTAAATTTGACTCACACTAACTGTTAAAATTAGTCTAAACAATAATGGAACCTCGTATGCGAAATGGTTCTCACCTACTCCAAATGCTCTGGTACTTTACTGCACAACGGATTGTAGATACTGCCATCACAGTCTACAAACTAGACAATGAACGAGCAGAGGCTCTTCGTCAAGTCTATCTACGTCCTGGAGACTACACTGTGATTACTAAGTGATTTACGCTTTGGCCGATTCACACTATAGTCTGTCAAGTACTTCAGAGTAATTTCCCTCACAAGGCCGCGAGGAAACCAGAGATTATCTGGCGTTGATCCTGTCAAGCCCCGCTCGTACTGACGACGCTCATGTAGAATTACGCGATCATGCATCTCCTTTTTTTCCTTGCTGCTAAATCGAGAAGTTCGATAGTACTTGTAGGATTGATATGATTGTTCGAAGACTCGTAGATAGAGACCTAGTGGATTTGTAGCAGGAATAGGCAACATCTCTCCATAATACTCTTGAATTGCCGGATAAAAGCGAATCATCAGATAATTTGCAGAATTCCGATAATATTCAACAAAGCGCCCACGAAATCGTTGTGCACTATGTCTATTTCCTGTAGTATATGCATCATACTCTTCACCTGGAATCAGATCGTAGATACTCACTTCAGAACCGTGTGGAAGTTCCATTCTTAGATATATGGAAAGCCTAGGTGTTTTCAATTTTACCTATCGCCAAATTTGATTCTGCACTGGGGATATAAGCCTCGTAGAATAATGCAACGAAAGGTCTTTCAAGGAGTTCCATACTGGGTTGATTCATCACAGAAGATCTACGCTTATGACCCAAAGGAGACAACGGGTACTCTGTGGCTCGGCACCGTAAAGGATGAGAAGGTGACACTACGCGATGACTGGCAGGCCGTGTATCAGCCGGCACTTGAGCAGTATCGTGGTGCGAACGGCACTCGTCCTCGGGTTGCAGCACCGGCCAAGTAAAAACTTGAATTTCTATTCATCCATTTTTAATGACATACAAATGGATGAACATATGCCCTCAGCAGAAGCCATTCTTGAACGAACTAAGAAGGAACGTCCTCTAACCGTAGATGCATCTGTAGTTGCATCCTTCGGAGATCTATATGAATCACTTCGAGCCTATATGAAAAATCTCTGTCAAGTTAAGACAACTATGAATTGGGTGCCTGTTGATAGCGACCGATCAAAGCCAGAATCCGTTCCTGTTGACTCTTAAACTTAAATGTCTTTCCTGTCCTAACAGCATTTGTAGAGATTTCATATTGCACTTTTTCTTGATAGATCATATTTGCCTGATTCTGATATGCAGGTGACTTGAAAGTGAAGAGTGTGCTAGTATAATTACCGTCTGGCATTAGAATCACATTCGGTGAATGATCATTATTATTCTTGGTTGGGCGAATAAATTGCTCGAGTGCGGGGGCTTGTTGTCCAGGCATTCTATACTAGTTTTTTTTATTGATATCTTGGATCAATCGAGATCCAATTTGAGTTTGGATATCTCTGTTGATGTAGATACTGACCCTGCTTATAATTATTCTTGTCTGCATAGTTTGTAAACTCATAATAGTTAACTACTATATTTGTCTGTGCTGCCGCTGTACTTAGGTTGCTGTTGTATGTCTGAACATTATTAAATGTATCCCAGTTTGTCTGATAAATCAGTTTTTGCCCAATGCTCATAAACGAAAAACCGCTACAATCGAACATAACCGTAGTTGCGCTCATTCTACAGTAAACTCAGAAGTCATGTCTGTATCAAAATCCGTATCAAACTCAAACGTAAAATCAAAGGTAAATGTAAATCCATCTGAATTTGTATAGGGTACACTGTAAACTGTATAGGAATCCGTCATTTTTCTTGTCTATCTATGTAAAAGAGTCAATCAAATTTAACTATAAGGTCAGACTACAGTAAAGATAGACGTGGTATCATCACCTTTATACACAGCAAGCCATTCTGCTTGTGTCTTGTAGATAGTTCCTGTGGCATTATCTTTAACGCGTTTATCACCTAAAATCTGTGCACTGGCAATTTTCACCTTATCTTTGCGAATGGTAAGGCGATACTCCAGATAACAATAGTCATGGAGACCAGGGCTCCATCGCTTCCAGCAGTGTTCACAGTACTGTTTTGAATTTGTCATGCAAAATTTGAAGCCTACTATAGTCGTCAAATTTAGTATACAGTTAGCATGCTCTATGTCGGATATCCCATTGATTTTGCAACGGCAGGGAATTTGCTTCAAGGGTGTGGAGAGTTTGGATCAAGTTGTAGGACCCGACTTCAAACACATGGTCTTGATTTATATGATATTGATAAGGGTGTCTGTATTATGGGTATAGTCGTCGATGAGATTCATATTTGTGATAGAGCCTACCAATCCGTAGATGCTGGTCTCATGCAGATTCTGATCGCAAAGAAGAAGGTTGTGGATGGCCTGAAGGCACTTGGAGTCAATCTCTCACACTTTGAGATTGCACCGATGGAGGAGGAGACCATCTGGGTTAAGAATCCTGAGCCGTATTTGATTAGCACTGGATAGGTGGTAGCCGTCACTAGTGTAGTGTAAACAGATAGACCAATTGATTCAAATCGGCCAGCATCTCATCGCGAATTGTAAAGAGGTCGGAGTCCTTCTCAGCAGTAAGTCCCTTCACGAGCGCCCCCTGAAGAATCTTGATACATTCATGAACATAGGCAGATGCTTTTTTATCTGTAAGTTGTTCGATTTTGTAGGTGAGCGTGCGCATCTTAGGCCGACCATATTTGCCAATATAGACTTCCGTAAAGCGGTCTATGTTCTTATCGAGGCGCTCTATCACTTCATCTGTAGCCTTGTGTCTCGCATAGGAGACAGTTTGCCAGTGGTAGAGTTTGATTTGATCACGCATCGTAAAAAAAAATTGTATTGCGGCGGCGCTCATTTCTAAAGTAGCAACATAAAAAATGAAGACATCGAGCGTATCTGTAGAAAGAGCATATTACTGTTCTTTCTGCGGTATTTATGGACATACAACGACTGGATGTACTAGATTTTCTGTATCCTCTCCGACTAAGGATATCGATCGTATAAACTATGAGAAGAAGAATCTAAAAGATATCTATAATCCAGTCTGTAAACCAGTGCTTGAAGTAACGGATAAGGAGGAGAATCTCCGAGGTCTTCTTATTGCCTATGGACGGGAATACTCGCAAAAGCAGGATCATGGAAAGGAGAACAAGCGCCGATTGAAGCAACTTGCCGACGAGGAGGGACTTCTTCTAGTGATTCTCAATCCGAAGACTGGGGAATCTTCACCCTATGTAGATGATAAGAAGCCAAAGGGTAAAAAAAACTAGGGATTTCTGAAAGTATCTAAATTATAGTAGTATAAAATATAAACTTGCTATAGTTAGAATGTCTGCAGCAATTCAGAACTGGAATAATGCGGATAAAATAAATAAGATATATAATGATTTTACTCCTCTAAGTGAAGCTATAATCAGAGCTGGTCATAATTTGTTTGATTCAATTATTGCAATGCCATCTGAGAAAAGATCATGGCCTCCAAATGATAATGGTCGTAAGATTGTTAAAGAATTAATACGTCGTGGTGCTGGTGTAAATATACCAAATAAAGATACTACAACCCCTCTACAAATTGCCAGCTATTACGGACATTTAGAAATTATGCTTGAACTTCTTGAAAATGGCGCAGATGTAAATGCAACTACAAAGGATGCTTTTTCGTTATCTGAGAGATCCCGTAACCGTATAGTAAGTGGTGTCGACCAAAAAGGATATCGTTTTACAGCCCTTCATTTTGTCTGCATGAATGATGGTCTTTTTTTCCCACTGCAGACTATTGAACTGCTGATTCAAAATGGGGCAAAAATAAATGCTGAAGATAAATTTGGTAATACACCGCTTCACGTACTCGTATTCTATCCTGGTGATAGGTCTCCATTTCCGCCTTCCGTAAGTTTACTGCTTGATGCGGGCGCTGATATGAATCTGCAGAACAATGAAGGTATAACACCGCTTATGAAGGCGTGTAAGTTTAATCTTCCTGATATTGCACTTATTCTAATTGAAAAAGGTTCAAACCTTAATGTATTATCTAAATTAGGCAAGACTGCTCTTGATTATTGTTATAATGAGTCTTTTTTCAGTCTACAAATAAAAGATAGATTGACTGATGTTGTTAAAATTATTAAAGAGAATGGTGGTATGACTGGTAAAGAAGTAAAATCAGGAAAAGTAAGTGTTACAAATCCATTATTTACATCAGGTGTAGTAGGCTCTAAGCACGGTGGAAAATATAGAAAGTCCAGGAAGTCTAAGAAAAAGACTAGACGCCTTCGCCGTAGTATGCGTAAAAGACAGCGTGGTGGATATTCTTCCGTCGATATCCCTGGTGGAATTGTAATTGAACGAGATGCGGGTGACAAATATTCTCCTTTTTTAGCGGCAGACCGTGATACGGCTCGGGCTGAACTCAGTGAGGCGTCTGAGCGAGAGTAGAATGTTCATGACAGAGAACCAAAGAGTCCTCCGTAAAAGGACTTGTAATTGGAGCCTGAATCGGCTTACTGCAGACTTCACATGGTCGGATCCAAGGATGATCTTTTTCACAGATGGTACAGATGGGCGTATCGTCCCTTTCAAAGTCCCAATCATAAATCGACTCATTACATTCGCAACAATACTCACGGATGGTTATTCCATGCTCATCCATGAGTGCTCGCATTTCCTCCTTCAAGACATCATGCTCCTCAATCAGTTTATCATAGAGGTTCTGTAGGACTCTCTCCCTGTCCTTCACATGAAGAGCCAGTGTAGCCTCTGCTATCAAGTGAAACAGTGAATTTGCTGTAAAAAGTAGTTGTTTTTCCATGATTATACTTGTAATGCTATGCTAATTAGATTCAATTTTTCATACTTGCGTTTTAAAGAAGTGCTTTTGTAAAGGCCACTTCTTTAGAATGGATGGACAGGAAGGATTTATTGCACTTGGATATGCTCCTGCAGATTTTGCAGACTCCGAGATAACACGACCATCTGAAACCTATCTTGATTCAGGAAGTCAGGCTCCCGCAACAATCTTCTCCTCAGCGATTCTAAATACACAGGCCACCCACTTTAGAGATGTCCGTGACCGCCATGTAAATACAGTGAGTTACGTACAAAACTGGAAACGTAAGATTCGTGATCTCTTTCATCACGGCAATGAAGAAGTGCTCGGATTCCTTGCCAAGCCCATATCTTCACATCCAACTCTTGGCCGCGTTGAGCAACTCATTCGTCGCTACAGTAAACCGGATGATGAACGGATTCGTGATAAGAGTATTCTACGCGACATTGTAGCCGATCTCTCTGGAACAAATATGAATACAATGGTGGAGGAAGTGGTTGGCGAGAGTCTTCATACCTTTGTAGGAAAGATTCATAAAGTCTATGATCTCTACCGTGAAATTCTTGATCAGACATGCCAAAGTGACATTCGTCTACGAAACAAAGTCTATGCGCTTGACAAAATCCAGCCGCGGATGGTTACTTTAATGGAACTCGGTTCATCCGAAAATACGGCAGAACTTGAGCACCAGATTGAACTCTATCTCAAATCGATCTATGACCAGAATAATCCTGAAGAGGAGTACAAGGCTTCCCTACAACTCTACAAAAAATTCTTGGTTGTCAAGGAACTTGTAGGAATGCTACGACTCTCAGCAGGTGCAGATCGTGAGCCCATTTGTGGAATCTGTTTGAATGAGACAGTGCTCTATGCTGTAGTACCGTGTGGCCACACGTATTGTGATACCTGTTCAAAGAAACAGTATACACAATGCTTCATGTGCAGACAGACAATTCGCGACCGTATTAAAATCTTTTTTACATAGAAGGATATGTTCTCGGCAGCCGGATGTCTATTTACGGATAAAAAACTGGTCTTAGCCGGTTATCAGTTCCGTCACGGAAAGGGTGTTCTTGATGGTATTGGTGGAAGCCGTGAAGAAGGTGAGACGGCGATTGAGACGGCGTTTCGTGAAACTCTGGAAGAGTTATTTGAGATTTCACCTAGCGTGGCCTTGGTTGCTGAGATGCGCCGCAGTTTCAAGCCACGTTCGAAGTTCCAGACAGGACAGTATATCTGTTTTGTCTACAACTTTAAGACACTTGAAAAAATAATGGTGTTTTTAAAGGGACAGGGGCTTCGTTCACCCTTATATAAGGTCTTTCCAGTCACGATCACCGAGTTACTCTTTAGTCGCAGAATTCGACCCACTGAACTAACACACTTATCACTTATTCCCTTTGTAGATGACTTATCACTTGAAGAGCATTTTCTAAAGGATTTCTCCAGGGTTTAGAAGTCAGCATTCGTTGCAAAGGTCATCAGTGCAGGGTCCTTCCCAACTGTTGCCTTCGCGTAGGTGCTGACACGCTTCTCGAAGAAGTTATCCTTGTTTTCGAGTGACATGTTCTCCATGAAAGGGAACGGATTCGCACTGCGATAGATCTTCGGGTAGCCGACCTGAAGCATGAGACGATCTGCGACGAACTCAATGTACTGGCACATAAGGTCCGCATTCATGCCAATGAGTTCGCACGGCAGCGCCTTTGTAATAAAGTGCTTCTCAATCTTTACGGCCTCACGCACCATCTTGTGCACCTTCTGCTTCGGTAGACGGTTGACAATCTTACTGTAGAGGAGGCAGGCGAACTCCGTGTGGAGTCCCTCATCGCGCGCAATAAACTCATTACTCAGGGTCAAGCCAGGCATAATACCGCGTTGCTTGAACCAGAAGATGGCGCAAAAGGCTCCACTGAAGAAGATGCCCTCAACACATGCAAAGGCGAGTAGCCGTGTAGCAAAATCAGCATCCTCACTGTCAATCCACTGAAGAGCCCAATCGGCCTTCTTCTTCACAGACGGAATCGTCTGGATGGCGTGTAGAAGGTCATTCTTCTCTTTCTTGTCCTGAATGTAGTTATCAATCAGGAGACTGTATGTCTCACTGTGAATGGCCTCAAGCAGATTCTGGCATGAGTAGAAGAACTTTGCCTCAGGAAGCTGCACTTCACGCATGAAGCGGGAGGCTAGATTCTCCATTACAATGCCATCGGAGCCAGCGAAGAATCCGAGGATGTGCTTAATAAAGTGCTGCTCGCCAGCATTGAGTTTCTCCCAGTCTTTTAGGTCCTTTGAAAGGTCAATCTCTTCCGGGGTCCAGAAGACAGCCATGTGCTGCTTATACTTCGCCCACAGGTCGCTGTGCTTGATAGGAAAGATGACAAAACGCTCCTCGGTTGGAGTCAGAATCGGCTCAGGTACTTTCGGAGCCGCTACAATGGCTTCTGAGTCGGCTTCAGGAGCAGCCTCCTGCGTAAGTGGCTTCGGATCTGTGTTGATTGATGATTCATCAACGGCCACAGCCGGCTTCGGGAGTTCGAGTGGGGCAAGGTGACTAAGGTCATCAGGTGAGCCAACTGATGCCTTCTTCATGCGTTTCTGTGCCGTGAGTGTCGGAGACTTCTTGACTCCTTCCATCTTCTTGGCGACTAATGTATTCTTAGGTGAGAAAGATGATTCCATTGAAACTTGTTTCGTAATTTTTCACTTTATATCATTCAACTTTTTGGGTAGCCAGTTGTTCATAGAATTCGTGGACTTTATCGTGCGTAATAAATGCATTTTTCTCAAGTTCCCAGATATAGAGTGAGTCTAGACTCTTCACTCGACTGAGAGCCACATAGGCCTGGCCACATTCAAAAGTGGATGAACCAATATCGATTAGTGCACAATCAAGTGTGGTGCCTTGTGATTTATGAATGGTAACTGCATAGGCAAGAGCAAGAGGCACCTGTTGACGCTTCACTGTTTCAAAGTCATCACAGGCCCACTCTGCTGGACCGATTTCAAGGACCATGCCATTGCGAAACTTTACAATGGGATATGCCTCTGCAGTTTTCCCAAAATCTGTTACTATGCCACGACTTCCATTCACAAGGCCCTTCTCTTGTAGAAGGTTGGTAAGAAGCATTACTTGGGCACCCACAGCAAGAGTGAGTTCGGGAATATAGGGCGCATCGCGGTCAAGTTTATCAATTGCAAATTTCACTTCAGGCCTATCAAGATCAATCACATGGTCGCCACTTGTCACTGTCTTCACTTTGTAGGTGTATCGGTCACCCTTAAGTTTTTTAAGATTACTTACATTGACCTGATCAACGGCTGCCTTGCGACTAAATAGTAGAGTGGGTCGGATTTCAAGTGACTTCCAATCAAGATGTTGACGACTCTTAAGAATCTGAAGAGACTGATCGGACAGAATTCCTCCGCGTGCCTCATTGAGAATTGTATGAAAGACTGGATCAGTCTGTCGTACAATTTGCGTTAGTTCTACGGTGGTAGGTACACACTCATGCCATACAGGTGACTCAAAGACAAAGATGGTGTCTTCGGGACCCTTATTCACTGGAGGAAGTTGAAAGAAGTCGCCAACGAAGATGCACTGGATACCACCCATCGGTCTACTATTTCTACGAAGTGCCTGTGCAATATCATTGAGTTTTTCAAGCAATTCTGGGGTCAGCATGCTAACCTCATCAATTATGAGAGTATCTACACTCCTCCATCGTTGTCTTAGATTTCCAAACTTCTTAATTTTAGCAATCAGTACAGAGGTTGCTTCACGACCTAGTCCAATACCTGCCCAACTGTGAAGTGTCTTTGCTTTGCGTCCAAGAAGCAGGGCAGCACAACCTGTAAGGGCTGTTGTAGCTACTGTTTTATATTTACTATCCAATTCATGTGATATCTTCTCAATCAGATAGGTTTTACCTACACCTCCTGGACCTGTCATAAAGAAAGATGCACCTTTTACTGCAAGTTCAAAGGCTCTTTTTTGTTCAAGATTGAGTTCAGACATTATTACTCTTTCATTCATAAAAAACAAGTATCAAATTTACTACTATTCAAATACGGAGGGGAGCCGCTGAAGAACATCAAGCCACCTGTGCTGGCCTGCCTGAAGGCCAAAGAGAATCGCCTCCTTTGTATTTAGTGTCATGCTGCGACTATTAAGATGAATATCTCCACGTTCTGCCAGTCTCGTAAAGAGAAAGTTCAGAAATGTCTCAAGATCACATGGACTATTTAGACCTACAGAGCGAAACCAAGGGACGGCATGAAGACGCGGCTCCAAGAGAACTTCGCGGAGATCACGATTTGAGAGTCGCTTTGAATAGGAGCGCATCGTATCACGAAGTGCGGTCGTATCATCGGACATTTGATTAAGTAGTCCATAAAGGACTGCAAAGGTGTGTTTCGGCGGTGTCGAATCAAGACTTGAAAGAGAAGTGGGGGTTGACATTGTACAGGGGTCAGATGGCTTTGCCAGCATCAATTTTTACTCATGGCTTGAACAAGTTTGCTCAAAGGATGATGAAACTCAGCCCAGATGAACCATGGAACCGAGTCAGCACCTTGAATATCGACAATCCAATGAGGCGGAACAAAAAGCGCTGAGCCATTACGCACCTTGATATCCATAAACTTAATTTCACCAATCAGGGGCGCCTCTGCACGCTTAATAGTGGAAAAAGGCTTTCCCTTCCAGACTTTCGGCAAATAAGTTTCAGATGATTCGGGCATTACACTAATGACGAGATCACCTTCGGTAGGCATTATCATTGTAGAGTATGCAACTGTTTTCCGTAGTCCCTTGGCTCCAATTGCGACTTCCGCCCTCGCTGAAAAGATAAAGCGCTTCCACTCGGAGTCAATGATTTTAGGAAGCCAAGTGGTCTCTAACCATGTCTGAATTCCAACATGATCGGCCAGTTTCTCGGATGAACTCGGAAAGAGTGATGTTATGGGTGCCTTTGGATTTGACATAATATCTGCAAGTTTGAGATCACCATAGGGAGCATCTTGAATTCGCGGAATCTCACGAATGGTACTTGGATTCCAGAGTTGCGTTGGAGGAAGTGACCTCAGGACAATAAGATTATGTTCGGTAAGAAGATTGGGTAATTTTTCAAGTTGGTCCGCTTCGATCTGACTTATATCAAACCCTTCAAGGGCCTGCTTATAAAAGAATACAGCGACAAAAAAGAGAAATGCAAAAATAAGGCAGATTTCTATAATCATCGGGAACCCTTTTCCTTCTTTAAGGTGCGGGAACGAGAATTACTATTAAGACGCAGCCCGCGATCATTACGCGCAGACAAGGCTGAAAAGAAGTTCGGCATGAATTTACGACCCTTAATATTCTTGATTTCTGAGGGCGTTAGCCTGTGCGTAGAGGACTTTGACTTTGAGCCGTGAGTCGTCGTGACCTTCTTGGTACCCTTGCCATTTTTTACATTGACAGTGGTCTTCTTACAGTTACGCTTACCATTCATAATTCGAGTGTGCGACTCCGATGAGTGGTAAGAAAAGTGCTCCATTCTACATATGGTTTAGAGGTTTCTCACGAAGTAAGATCAATGGAGGAGATACAGTTCTCAGGTCGCAAGATCACACTCAATGATGAACAGTTCAGTGCGGTCATTCGAAGCCCACACTGTCATCAGCGCATTCTTGCAGCCGCAGGCTCAGGCAAAACAACAACGCTGACGGCTCGTATCTCATGGCTCGTTGAGCGCTGCGGAGTTCCTGCAGACCAGATTGTCCTCGTCACTTTTTCGCGAAATGCCGCCCATCAGATGAAGCAGCGACTTGATAGCCTCATTGGTCAAACGGATATCTGGGTAGGCACCTTTCACGGACTCTCTCGTCAACTTCTACAGAAATATGAGCCGGTCGCGCTACAGAAAATGTATTTCATTGATGAACTTGTTATCATGGGAACACAATGGTTGACCACGCGAAAAGGTCGTGCATGGGTCGGTGGACTCCGTTATATTGTAGTGGATGAATTCCAAGACATTAATGCCATTCAGTGGCGCATGATTGAACGGATGCTCCACCCTGGCTGCTGGCTCATTGTAGTGGGCGATGATGCGCAGAATATCTACACATGGCGCGGCAGTGATGTGAGTTTCATCCTTGACCTCCATAAAAAGATTCCTGGACTCGTCGATGACCAACTTCGTAAGAACTATCGCTCAATGAGTTCAATTATCAATGTGGCCAATGGAACTCTGAAGAAGATTCCCAGTCTTCCATGGAAGGGCACAATGATTGCACAGCGGCATGGAGGGGCAAGGCCTGAAGTGCATTTTTTCTGGCGCTCATGTGATGAAGTAAAATGGGTTCTTCGACAGATGACTCTTCTACAACAACAGCATCCTAAGTGGACATTTGCCGTCCTGAGTCGTACAAATTCCGACTTGTATAGACTTGAAGAGGCGCTGCAAATGGAGGGTCGTCAGTACAGAATTCGTGATGTGGCCGATGACGTTGTTCTCAAGCCTGGTCAAGACAGTTGCCTGGACTTAGTGACACTCCATGCCTCAAAAGGCCTTGAATGGGATTGTGTCTTTTTGATTGGCTGTAATGATGAAATGTTTCCATCGAGGAAAAAGCCTGAGGATATTGTTTCTGAGCGCCGACTCTTTTATGTAGGTGTAACTCGTCCTCGTATGATGCTCTATTTCAGTTATACGAAGCAAGAACAGGCCCTATCACGATTTATTCGTGAAGTGCCCTCAGTACACTTGCTATACACTGGACTTGCACGCTATACATTGAGTGATGCCGACCGTACGGAGGGTCGCCCGCGTCTAGTTGATCTTCTCGGAGGACTTGATGGACACCAACTTCACGAACTTCGGAAAGCGGGGCGGTTCCAAGTTCTTGAACGAGAAAACCAATTGATTGAAAAACTTTTCCCTGCGGGCCTTTGGAAAGTTCCCGCATGGGCACTCGTCTACGATAAAGGTGGCGACTTCCACCGTTTTCTCCGGCTTTTTGTCTATCGGGCCATTTGGAAGTACTGTGGACAGGAGGAGGGATTTCATGAAGCGGCACTTGAACGATTAATTTTCACTCTGCGTGTCTATGCAGAAGAACGCGAATTCTTCGAGCAGTGGCGTACAGAAATTATTGAGATTGTTCATACATGGTTTCGGGCAACAGGGTCCGAATTACCGGCTGTCGAGTACCAGGCCGTCTCCGAATGGTCGGACCGACATGGGCTCGGATGGACAATTCAAGAAGTCGTTAAGGCGACGACATTGCTGGCAAAACTCCGAGGACAATTACGTCCACTACGCTTTGAAAACTATGACCTCAATGATTTTCATATTGGCTCTGCACGCTATATGGTACCTACCGAATGGCGAGCAGGGGCTCTACAGTCGTGGAGACGTGTAGGCAACCGACGCCTACCGTGGCAGGAGGTCATCATTGACCTATGGCGCTTAGGAGGATTAAGTCTCTGTGCCGAAGGTCGTAATGCTGCACTCTTTAGGGTGATTGAAATGAGTCAATATCTACTCGGTGAGCAACTACAGGAGTTTCTAGAGGATCTCGACCAGCGTATTAATGCATGGCTTACAACCTGTGAGCAGGAGGAACCGCAGTTCGGTATTGAATTAGCAGGCCAAGAGATTTTTATGGAGCAACTTGATTTTGTCAATAATGGAACCTTTTGGCATATTTGCAAAAGTGCGTCTCTCGATGCAGTGCAGATTCTAGAACTTGCAGTACGTGCATCCTTTGCACGGCAAGAAGGAATAAGCGTAAACGCGGTCGGGTGGATTCTTCCATTGGAGGGTACCGTTGTTCAGATAGACTTACCTGAGCAATGGGACAGAGATGTAGCGGCTATTTTAGAAGCAACGGGATTTACCAACCTGTCTTCTGAACCTGCTTCCAGCTGACAGACTCGGCGCGACCCATTTTATGGTAGCGGTCCTGCTTTGTAGGGTTATTGAAGAGGCGATCTGAATAGTGAAGAGTGACACGATCGGCCTGCTCACGGCACTCATAGGGTGCTGTGCGTAGTAGTGCCTTCGGCATGGCAAGTTCTTCAATGAACTGTGTGGAAGGCCCCCTCCGATCCGGGATCAAGACTCTTTGCTGAAACATGTCACCTGTACGAGGAGGAATGTACTGATTTGTTTCACATGTGCCAAGAGGACGATCAAGGCGACGAGTCAGAGACTCATTGTCAATATTATTAGACCAACGCTGAGGAGGGTAGAATTCACCTCCTGAAGGAAAAACTACTGAATCGGGTACAGGAGGCAGTGCCTCAACCGGCCCTGCAGTTACATACTCCATACAGACCTTCGTCCAGGGACGAAAATCTGTTGGGAGCGCAACATGCTGGTTAGGTACAGTCTTTTGATAAATCTGTGTAGGATCCCAATGGCTCTTCAGGCAAACAGGAGGAAAAAAGGGCTGGGTTGTGGAGCCCTGAATAGGATACTCCTCAACAGGTGTTCCCTTTTCACGAGGATAATTCTTTGGAGGAACTGCATCAAAGATCACTGGCACCTGAACCTCACGTTGCTGGCTCATTTACCGTAGGGGGAGATTTAATTCTATTCATTTACGATAGATATGCATTAAGGCTTTTTTTCTGCTTTCGGAATCGTTGATGTCAAACTTGCTTGCGTCACTTGTTCATTAATCTGAACCACTGCATTCCATTCACACTCTGCATTATTGATTTGTGTATCCGTGGCATCAACCCATTGGAATGTGAGTTTATCTAGCGATGTCAGAACAGGATTAAAGGTGATTGGATTTTGGATCATTGTTTGTGCGTAGGCTCCAAATCCAGAGAGAAGTAATTTCGCAGCAAACTGATTTGTCTGTCCTCGTGGTTCATGGGTAATAGAAAGATTCTCCTTCGCACTGGCATCCATGCGATTCATTGTGAATTCTCTATTCAGTTTAAGAAAGATGTAATCATCAAGAATCTTGTAAAAACTGGTTGCACGTTGGATAGTATTATAGGGAGTATCAACCTTTGGATAGCCGAGATTCCATCCCATACCCCATTCATCTTCAAGTAGAGCATATTGCGGCGTGAGTGCCGATTTGAAGAGTATTGAAAAGAGCAGTGGATCTGTAAATCGCGCCCTTGTCTGTACATAGCTTGGTAAAATAGGAGTTAAATAGTATTTTATATAGGCTGAAACACTCGCTGTTACATTTGAATTAATCGTTGCTAGAAGAGTTGCAGTTGCGAGATTTGAATTATAAATACTTATATATTTTGCCAAGAAACTTCCAAAACTATTGAAAGTATAATTAGAGCCAGGAAATCCAGGAATCACATTCGATCCATATGTAAAATTGCCTGTAAAATTAGAGTTGAATGTGGCAAGCGTGTTGAGATACGTTTGATTGACAAGTGGTGAGTTCGATAGATCACGGAGAATAGTCACCGTTTCATTTGATATGTCCTTGAGACTCAAAAATCCAAAACTGTATTGACCTGGTAAGTAGAATCGTGTGAGACAGTCAAACTTTTCTGTTGGAGAATAACCACGCACGGCAAGATAGGAATATCCTGTATTTCCACAAATATCATTTGTATTTCCCTTGTAAGGATCAAGCGGAATATTATATATGTAACTATTAAATCCATAGCCTGAACTTACGTCATAATTCTTGAAACGCGCTTTCGATTCAGATCCGAATTTATTAAAAATATCATTCGAAAGATCACTGTAATTATCATAATAGAACATTGCCGTGTGTGCATAGGATGGATAGGTTGTTAAATCAGTTGTATTTGTAATTGGCGACGATGAACTCTGAAGTTTCTTCATGACAATCTTGACGGCTGGATACATAATCTGCCATGCATTACATGCTGTGTAGGGCAATAGGTCAATTCCATATTGAGAATATCCCCACATTTGATATGCTGAATTTCTAGGCTGTGAAATATTCGGATAAATATAGGGGATTGAATTATCAGGAAAATAGAAACCTGTTGTTGGATCAGCAAGGGTTGGCCACACTTCTGCAGGATTTGGTGATGTATATGTATTAAGTCCAGTTGTAGCAATTAAAGTAACATCGGATGCATTTACAGAAAACATATAGTTTGTCATAAACCAAATACTTACCATGGAAACATTATTATTCCAGGAACAATTAAATCCCACATTTGAACTTAAAAACCCAACACGATAGGGAACATTATTTGAAATTAAATTGCTATTAAATGCTTCTGACATATTACAGGTTGTTCCTTGACTACCAGTTTGTCCTAATGTATATGTAAAACTATACGATTGGTTAGTATAAGTATAATTAAATACAATATTTCCTGTTGCTCGTGTCCATCCTACATATGAATAATAAGGAGGATTTGGATCAGCAATAGGCCCACTTACGTTTACAACCTGCCAACACGTATTACTTGTATTCATTCCAGCATAGGGGCTCTCTTGTAAATAAACCGCAGGATTTCCAAGTGCATTAGATTGAATTCCTAAGAGCAAATCTGATTTAGGATTACCTTGATAGATATTCAGACCATCTGTAGATCCATTTCCAAGTAATTGTGTATTCACTGTAAAGAGAAGATCCGTTGTGCCAACTGTTAGATTTTGTAGAGTATAAAAAGGAATCTTAGCATAGTGTGTCCATAAGAAATTACTTGGAGAAACTATTGTACCTGGAAAGAGATACGAGTTCCATAGATACTGAAGTTGAGGGTATGAATACTGAGGATTGAATCTAACAATATCACCTACCTCATGGGGAAATAGAGGATTTGAAGACCATGGTATATTTGAATTAGTTTGAACCATATCAAATTGTTGTTGCAAATAGAGATTTCCATTTGGATCTATCTTCAATCCAGTGAAGGCTCCATATCCATAATTTGAAAAGGTCAATGAGTTCAGAGTAATTGAACCTATAATATTAATTCCTGTATTGAAGTTGATTTTAGTTGGATAGTTACCCCCTTGATTACTCAGAAGAGAGAACTTTGAAATATTAAAATATTGAGTATTATTTGAAGGAAGATTCATCACATAAATTGCACCTTGAGAATCGACTGTCCAGTCTAAATAGAGATTTGAAGGACCTGCGGTATTTCGAACAATTGAATTAAATGGATCTGCATAATAACTTGTATTCGCATAACGAGGTGTTGTATATCCATCTGGATAAACCATAGTTGGTTGTGGTAAATAAGCGTCATACGCAAATAGATTAAATTGATTAAGGGGGAAGATAAATCCGTTTGTAGGAAACATATTTACAACCCTACTTGTATTTGAATCATACATACAGAAAAAACTGGAATTTGAATTTGGATAAGGAACACCTACGTTAGAGTTTCCACGATTGAATGTCTGAAATTGAAAATAGAGAAGATCTGTATTAGTATAATAGAGTTTTGTAAGTACTTTATGTTGGGCTGCAGAATAGCAATCGATTGTTGAACTGAAACGACGTGTTCCATCAATTGTATAGTTGAGTGTAGAGATTCCATTCGAAAGTACATTACTACAGAAAATAGGCGAAAAGTCATTTCTAGTTGGATTTCTAATAACAGGGTCTAGATTTGCTACACCTGAGCCGACATCGAGTTTAGAAAGAATAAAATCAAATCCGAATGGACCGTCATAAGTTGGACCCGTTTGTATCGAAGAACAGAATACACTTCCTAATGTAAGAACAAGCATATTGGAAAGAGAATTTGTAGTCTTGCCATTTGTTGTAATGCCCATAAAGAGATTTGATTGAATATTTGTATTATTTATATTAACTCCTGGGTAGCCTACAACAGGAGTAGAATTGCGAATTCGTATAACAGATGGATAATTAAGATTAGAGAGATAACCAGTCACTATAGTTGACATAACACGTGTGGGTTGCCCTGTAGGATACACATTTATATTATAATTTGATGTAATATAGTAAAGCGTTGGATTATTGTTACACCCTTCATCTTGCACAAAATTATGACTATTCAATACAAAATAATATGGACCACTATTAACAAGGGTTGTCATCTCAGCAGCACCTGTAGGTGTATCAATAATAGTTTGATTAGGCACGCCCACATCCAAAGTTGTAAAATAGGCGAATCCATTGGAAAGACCTATAGGATCTGTTATTTTTTGGGTATGAAGAAGATTTGTTTGAATCGGTATGGATTGCTCATAGCGACTCTGAAATAAATTCGAGTCAGTAGGATAATAGGATCCTGGCTTGAAAGTTGGTAACTGTTGAGGTACATAGAAATCAACTCCACCTGGTGGTGGACTTGCATAATAGTTCGGCGCAGCAGGCACTGTCGATGCTGGTACAGGTTTTGAGACATTCGGATAGGGTATATAAGAACCCATCAGTGTATAGAACTGCATAATCTTTCCGTTAATATCAAACGGTACAATTGAATAATATGCATTTGAATCAAAGAGATATGTATTGGAGGGTGTAAATCCACCCAGTTTTTGTGTCAATGGACTCACAAAGTTCGAATTGATTTTAAATTGCCAATACGTTCCACCTACAGTATCAAAGCCATTGTAGATTGTTCGCACTGCCGGCGTATATTGTATACTGGATGTAAAGTTCAGGAGATAGAGAGACTGATTCATGGATAAATCGTTTACAAAACTACCTGTTACACTTGTCGTTGGAAAAACACCGAGGTAACGAATTGCCGCATTTGGATCTGCAAAGGAATCACCACCTGCATTTGGCATGTAGGCAGTCTTAAAGACAACTTGGTCAATCTGCCACTGTGCAGCACTCGGTAGAAAGCCAATACCAACAACACCTTGGTCGAAATTCATACCTGTTGAGATAACTTTCGAGAGATTATTTGATGTCATGATACTTGATGCAGTGTAGGTAAATCCAGAAAGGGCTCCATAACTCGCATCGACGACGCTTGTAAAACTCGGTATACTTGCTCGATTTGTCAAAGTTGACTGAAAGACCTGGGGAGCAATGTACTGTTGGTCGTACCAATGAACAATCTTGTATTCACGTTGCGCAACAGCAGTTGGGGTATAGACAGTGTTTGAAATAGGTCTGAGAAGAGCATTTGAACTGCCTGGATAAAAATACGAGTTCGAGGCTGAATAATAAGGTGAGAGACTCTGAAAGGTGAACTGATTCACAGGATCTGTGCGGAACGTGACAGATGGACGATTTCCTGGAGAATTGGATTGATATCCTCTGTAATCGGTTAAATCTGTACTTACGCCATTTGAGTCATAGCCGATTGCAAATTCTGTAAGAGGAAGAAACTGATTGAAACTTGCTGCGCTTGGATTGAGTCCTTCTAGAGTCGATGCGGTAGGTAGTTTCATGAAGTCTGTATCATAGAGAGAAGCCCAGATTTGATTATAGGATATATTTGCCACAACAGGAAAACTCAGCGTTGGTGTTGCATACGGACTTACATTAATATACTGATACCTTACAAAGGGCGTTGTGGTTGTCTCTGGATAATAGGCAACCACTTTAATGCGTGTATTTTGAAAGGAGACGGCTTGTGATCTCACAATTAAGTAATACGTATCGCCCGCGATTACATTATTTGTAAATGTAACTGAGTTTACAGTCGTGTCTGCACTAACTGTTTGTAAATAGTTATACGGATTTTCACTTCTATAGCCACTAATATCGGCAAAAAAGGCTCCTTGGTCATGATAAAAGAAGGCAGAAATAGGTGCGATAAATGGTGTTAAAACATCTGCGATTGTAACGGATTGAATTCCAATTGTTAGCGTATATTTATATCCACTTGCATCATTAACTGTCGGCTTAGGTGCAACAAATGAATAGTATTTCACTGGATTTTGAACAGTTAATAAAAAGTTTTTTGAATTTGTGAAAGATGAAATATAGGGTTGTGCAAAGGTGAGTGGTACAGATGAGATGTCAGTGCGCGTGAGTTGAGAATTATAGATATAATTGTAACTCAAGTCAAAGTAGGTTGAGATAGGTGGTCCAAAGTAATTAGAATTCAAAACAGGTGTTCTGTAATAGTAGGGTAGAGGTAGGGTCTCTACTTGTAGTGTTTGGCGAACAAAGGAGCGAAAACGGAATACAGTATATCCACTATTATACACAGGTGTTACTACATCCCCAGCACCAAATGCTGGATTCAAGTAGATATTTCCTGAATTATCAATAAAATTCGTACCTATCTGCATGCTTTGATTCAAAAAATTATAGGGGACATTCAGGTTTGTTCCACTAATATCACGATAGGACGGATTCAAACTGTAGCGATTTTGAATACCTGCACCAATGAAAATTACATTCGACGAGAGATCAGTTGGGTGCTGCGTAGGTGGTTGAGTGCTGATTTGGGGCCAGTAGCCAGGTGAACTCTGAAGATTCTGAGTCGATGAATTAATCTGTGCAGTGCCTGATTGTAGAAGAGCAAGTGAATATCCCGTAGTTACACCAGTTGCTCCTATACCATTTTGTATAAAAAGCACATTGCTGACATTTGTATAGAAGGTCGGCGAATAAGTGCCAAAATTTACAGCAAAATTGAGCGCAAAGGCGGTCTGCATGCGGTTATACATATCTGTAAAGACCGCATTGAATCGAAGATTTGATGCTTGAAGGTTTGAATACTGTTGTGTGGTGAGTCCATATGTATTCAGTTGATTTGCCAGAGCAATCGTTGTTTGATTTGTGAGTAAATTGAAGAGGGATGTATTGAGTTGATTTGTAGAGATACTGATATTATTATTATTCGTTGCATATGTGCAGGAATACTCATTGACAAGAGAATTGAGGAAGGTATTGAGTGTACGATACGCATCAAGAGTTGCGGTATTTGAGTTAATAAGTTCTAAGATAACAGGGTCATTGAGTCCCTGGAACGTATAGAGAATACGTGATGTAACTGTTTCACCTGGTAATAAGGTAGTTGTTGTAAGAGTGAGATTGAGTTGTGAACTGTACTGCGGGTCATTAACCTGTTCGTAGAGAACAGGATAATAATAGGCGATCAGTACATTACCAAATGTAAAGGTGGTTATAGCAGCATTTGTTGTAGCAAAATAGGTTGTAACAATCTGCGTCATTGTCGGATTTGCAATATAGGTCCCCAGAAGACTATTATAATAGTTGTCGCCAGGTTGATTGAAGCCCACACTAAGGTCGCCGGCCGCTGTAAAGAGACTGATGAAATCATTGATTCCATTGGGGAAATAAAAGAAAAGTGGTGTGCGATTGAGTTGTAGCTGCAGTTCCGCAAGCAGTGCGTTAATATCATAGGAACCTGTACGTATTGTTACAGTAATAATATTATCAACTGTTTGACCGCTTTTAACTATTGTACGACCCTGTTCAACCACTTGAAGACTTACATTCTCCTTCCCTGGTCTGAAGTAGTAAAAGGAGGAGAGGAGTTTCATTTGTGTAATGGAGAACTGAGAGACATTGCGATATGTGCGAGGTAGACGAATTGTGAAAAAAGTTGGCTGTGCATATACATTGCGGTCACGGTCGAGACTATTAATCATTAAAATAGATGTATAGGTTCCTGCAGTTGTATCGAATTTTGTACCTGATGGAATATTAAGGACTCCACTAACATCATAAACACTATATTCAAGCCCCGATTTACTATTTCCTGTTCGCGGCTGGATGCGATTTGTAATCTCGGTGACTGGAGTTTCTGAAACGGCCCCTGCCTGCCTCAGAGAATCGGCTGAGCCAATCGGATAGATACCATCAGTAGATACGTCAGATGAGTTAATACTTGATGAATCGCTGTCTGAATCCGAATCTGATTCTGAAAGATAGGGTTGATAGTATGATTGATGCGCCCGTTGCATCCCTTGCTATTAGTTTAAGATGTATTTTAGACCGAAGAGGGGCCTGGCCAGTCCTGGCCGCCATTTAAGAAAATACTCGCAAACAAGAGTAATGAATAACGGAGGTGGTGTTGCCGGCTATGTACCGAATCCATATGTGATTAATCTTATAGGCCTACAGAATGTACAGTCAAATACATCGGGTGTAAATACGACCGTGGCCCTAACAAATGCCATCTGTAATCTTCAGCAGATGGTTGACTTTGATACAAAGACTATTTATGCAAATAATCTGAGTAACTTTGATTTATCACCATTAGAGGTGCTAACAGATCTGAATTTGAGTAATACGAATCTCTACCAGAATAGTAATCTTGTAGTTTTACCAACGACGAGTAATACAGCCGGAAATACAACTATCACCGATGGAACTAATACAGCGTATGTCAGTACAGGCGGTCTCTTTGTAAACGGGGCAGTTACGGCTACGAATTTTGTTACACCATCCGATTCACGACTTAAGATGAAAATTGAGACACTCGAAAATTCATCATGGGCAATTGGTCAGTTACGAGGTGTCCGATTTGAATGGCGCGATACAGGGGCCCGTGATATAGGCTTCATTGCTCAAGAGATTGTTGACGTAATTCCTGAGGCTGTTGTCACACGTAGTGGAGAACTCTATGTCTCCTATGACAAGGTTGTACCGTACTTAGTGGAGAGTGTAAAGACACTAATGAAGCGGATAGATCGGCTTGAACAAATCGTCGGTTGGGAGAAGGAGAAGGAATGAGCGCGGCGAATCCTTTAGAATTGTTCTACATGATATGGCCATTGACAATAACATGTATAACATTTTGTTTTCTTGGAGCCTTTCTAGCGACTGTTGCAGCCTCAGGAGCAGTCGCTGCGCTACTTGTGGTTGCCTATTACGCATATCACTGGCTACGGAAACACGGATATATTGAATGGATTCTTCAAGAACTCGGTACGCGTGTAGAACGACTGCGAGGAAATCTGCGCGCAACCTTTTTGCTGCAAGGACATCTGAAGGAGATTCCTACGGAACCGGTCCTCTATATTGCACATCCACACGGGCTTTTCTTCATGGCACCTTTTTTTCATTGGGCGGCTCGAGTCACCGACTGGCCTGAGGGACTTTGTAGAGTGCGACCAGCCGTTCACAGTATCTTCTTCAAGATTCCAGGTGTCCGAGAACTTATGGAGGCGCACGGAGCCATTGAGGCCACAGAGAAGGAGATTGAGAGTGCACTACGTGGAGGTGATTCCGTTATCTTGATGCCTGGAGGTGTTCAGGAGATTGGCACTGAAGGGCTTACTGTAGTGATACGACAGCGCCGCGGATATCTACGAATTGCGCAACGGGTCGGATGTCCGATTGTGCCGGTCTTGACATTTGGTGAAGCCGAACTGTTTCGGCCAATGAGCGGACTTGAGTGGTTTCACCGGTACTGTAAAGCATGGTTTGGACTTGCAGTCCCCATTCCGAGTCTAGCAAGTTTCTTCCGGTGGTTTGGACTATTTGAGAAGCCGCTCGAGCCAGTAGAGACATGGATTGGAGAGGCTATACGGTCGCCTACGCAAAAAAAGGTGATTGCGGCACTGCAGGCGCTTTTTGAGGAGGGTCGACGACCTGGTGATACACTCACTATTGTCTAGTTGACGGGGATATTGTTGTGCTGATTCTGGTGACGGAGACGCATGACCAACTGGTAGATAAAGATGACCAGATTGATATAAACCAAGCGCTCAGGAAACTCTAGTTCGTCAAAGGGTCGTACGATGATGCCAGGCATATCACGCTCAACAAGATTGTAGGTGCTCCTTGCGGTAGATGTAACCATATGCTCACGAAGTACAGCATTTTCTAGGATAATACCATCTTCATGCTCATCATCGATGATGTTAAAGATGTGGCTGATAGCGAACGGTAGGAAGCGCTGAAGATTGGGAGGCAGTTGGCCATAGAGCGGAACGAAGACCCGATTCACCTCAACTACGGCCGCAGCAATGCCGGCCTCCTCTGCAGCGTTCAGATGCTGAATGGCGTTAGCATTGCGATTCATGTTATTCATACGATGGATGCGATTGTTATTCATATTATCTCTCATTCTAGGATTATACGTGGGGTTAAGTGGGTTCAAATTTTTTGCGGCGACAGTAGTAAGATGAGTGAAGATACTCTCATAAGTACAATTATGTCAGATGAAACAGAGTATTTATCTACACTCTCAATAAGCATCACAGATATTTCTGGAACTCAAGACATATTATCCACAATTGTAGGTGATTTGTCTGGAGTTCCTATTAGGATACCTCTAAGTATTAATGATTTATTAAACTCATATGAGGCAACTGTTGTGAAGGAGACTGCGGATCGCAGCGCAGTTGCTTCATTTACTGCACCTAGTGTTGAGAGTTTGAAGCCGGCTCTTTATAAATGGGCGGCTGCAGGATTTCCTGCTGGATATAAAATTAACACAATAACTATTGCGCCACCAACACTCTGTAGTGATGGTGTAAATAGAAAACTTACTTTCTATTTTGAATGGTTACTTGGGAAACCCATTGCAGACTGGCTCCAAGCCCTCGATGACGTAACTGATGGAATGATCTTCACATTTTCGCATGATGGGACTAATAAAATAACATTGCATGTCACCAGAACTTGAGTATTTTTTTATTTTATTAAATAAAAGTTAAAAATACAATGACAGAGTTAACAATACAAGAAGAGCATATGAGATTATTTACTACGTATACTCCGTATAGTTCGGATCATCGAGCACTAATAACTGAATGGATTGCTAACGGCTGCCAAGGTGAATTCCCACTCAAATCAATTGCTGTTCAAATACAGCCACCTTTTAAAAGTCTTTCAGAATATTATAAAAGTTTAACAAATAAATCATTACAAGATTTTATTAATTCTATTGATATGTTTCCTGGTTATTCATTACAATATAGATATAATGGTTTAGAATTTACATTTTATTTAACTAAGTTCTAGTGTAGCGTATTTGCCCGCGACCTCCATCTCCACCAAATCCGTGAGGATTTGTATTAACAAAACCAGAAGGGGCACTATTGCCTGTAGACCAACCCATTCCACCAGCACCACCAGGTAGACCACCCATTCCACCAGCATTGTTATAAGAACCACCTCCACCTCCACCTCCTAATACATTGCTAATTCCATCACCACCACTAAGACTGAAACCACCCCCACCACCACCACCACCTCCTCCTGTTCCAGCAGCACCACCAGCAGTTCCACTACCAGCTAGACCATTATTTCCATTACCATTTGGTGTAGCTGCTCCTCCACCACCATTCTCTGCACCTCCACTTCCACCGGCACCACCAATAAAAATTGTTTGACCAACTGAATTTGCTGCTTGAGTCGAATTATTTGGAAACCCAACTCCTGAACCGTTTCCGCCTGCTGCACGAGCACCCTCTGAACTTGTTGTAGGTACAGCATTTGTTCCAACACGGGCCCATGTTTGTCCGCCTACTCCACCTGATCCCTGGCTTCCTATTCCACCGGCTCCAATAGAATAAAACAATGTAAATGCAGCTGTTTGAGCGATGGTTGTTATAGCAAAGGCTCCTCCAGCCCCTGCACCTAAAGTATTATCTTGACCCATAGATCCACCACCTGCTCCCCAGCACTCAATAACAATCTGACTTCCAGCACCTAACGACACACTTCCTGCTCCAACTGTTGTAATTAATACACCTGCTGTATAGGATGCTGCTGCCGATTGTGTTGTTGCTCCATCCGTTCCTGTAGAACTAACTGGAATGACCCATGCAAAATAGTTAGTTGATGCGAGAAATGCATAGGAAACAGCAGTTGTAAGAACATTGCCAACTGTACCTGAAGTCAATGCGGTTGGATATGTTGTTCCAACATACCACTTATAACTTACCGCATTTGTAGATGTCGTCCACGTGATCGTTCCACCTGATCCAGATAATGCAGACAATGTAACTGTAGCGATGGTTCCTGGTGTTATTATTAAAAATGATGTTTGTGCTGGTTGAAAGTTTCTGTATGGGTGTGTGCTAGGCAAAGAGTTTTGTAGGGCCCACTTGGATGCTAGATAGCCTTCGACTTGTTGTCTCTGGCTAGTTGAAAGTTGACTATTAAAAGCAACAATCTCACCAATATATCCTCTAAACGCTCCAGCAAAAGAACCAGGTGAAAAAATTAATGGACTTATTCTCCATCCAAGTTGAAATATCGATCCAGCGGTCATAGTCCATGTGTACGAAGCAGTTTGTGAAAGTTGAGTTCCATTTCGTCGTATAACATAGTTATTATTTGCAATAGACCAGTTCATCAATAAAAAAGATGTAGATGTTTCATTAGTCGCAGATTGTGTATTTGGAGTTCGTGCAAATGAACTAGAACCATTATACCAACGACTTGTTATATATTCACTAAATCCAAGATTATTAAAGTTATCTACAGCAGCAGAAGGTGTCAAACTAAAGACATCTACATGCGTAGTTAAATCTTTTAATGCCATAACAATATATACATCTATTGGATAAACCGCAGATGAAGCCGGTGCTTGATACACACCTGCTCCCGAAAAGTTAAGAACATTTAAGCCATTCCAATAACTGGACATAACAGTTGCATTGCTAAATGTAGAAAAAGGTATCATATTATTTGCTAATCCCGATTTATCATTCCATTGTCTCATATTTGCACCTGACAGTGTAATTGTAGATGAATCTGTTGCATCTAACCATAACGCACATCCTAAAAGATTTGTAGGACTAAAAGGAAGTGCCGATGAAGGAGGTAATCTTGTATACGGGTGTCCTGATATAAGTGAAGATTGTATACCCCATTTCCATGCTAGATATCCTTCAATTTGCTGTCGCTGTGAAGTAGAAATTTCACTATTATACATTATAATTTCAGCAAGATCACATGAATTATTATACCAATTTGTATTAATTGTATAAGTTACACTGTCAATTCGATAGGCTGTAGCAATAAAATTGGTGGTAAGAACATAACTTGTTCCATCTACATTTTGAAAGTTAGAAGCAGTCGAGATAGCACTATTTATCCATGCGTACTGTTTCATAACATTAAATCCATTTGGAACAGTATTACCTGTTTGAACACCATTTGGATTACCAGAAGGACCTTCAGCCATTAGATATGAACTTGTAGCTATATTTGTTGGAAGACCAGGTCCAAAAAGTGAATCTTGTCCACTGCCTTGTGTTTGATTAATAATCGCAAAAAATTGTGTATTGTTTGGACCTGCAACAGTTACTTGACTAGTTTGTCTAAATACAGCAAACCATGCTCGTGCTTGGTTTGGAATTGCCACTGTAAATCCTAATTCTGTTCCTACAGGAAACTGAACAATATTAAGTCCATTAAATGTTGCAGTTCCACTTGTAACAACTCCAATACGAGAGACAGCACTTCCATCCCAAGATCCTTTATTTCTCCAACTGGTTACTTGTGTTCCACTTCTTGTTATTGTACTTCCATCAGCAGCATCCCACCAAAATAAACATTCAGGAATATCAATTGGATTGAAATAACGCGAAAAGGGACGAATACTGCTGAAGGGATGTGTAAATGGAAGAGCCTGAGTTGGTACAGGGATATTCCACTTACTATAAAGATACGATTCAACGCCTAGACGCTCTGTCGTTGAAAGTGGAGTTCTATACCAAATAAGTTCAGCAATATCACCAGAATGAAAACAATCAGTAGCCTGTGATCCATTAAAAACACGCGCGCCGATATTTAAGAATCTTGCATTATTTGCCGATGGATACGAACCAGCAGAATAAAATCCAGTTTGATCATTTGAAGGTGTAAGTGAAGTGCCATTTTTAAAAATAGTAGAATTCGCTGGAGTTGTTCCAGTAGTTGCTAATATATATGACATCAATACATATGAATTAATTACAATTGTACCAGAAGCAGCAATAGTTGCTCGAGAACAGCCCTGATGGAATCCAAAATTTCCTTGACCATTATTTCCTGTTGTATATCCAAGTTCAGATTCTGTACCACAATATGTATTAGTTACTTGATTCTGATAGGTCATTAAAAATCGTTGAGTTGTAACAGTTGTAGCCATAAAGACTACAAAAAAAGATCCTCCTGAAGTAGAGGATGTATAAAAGGGAAGAGTTGCTGATGATTGTAAGAAGCTAGATGTTCCATTCCAACGCGTTATACTTTGTCCATTCAAGATAGATGTCCTGTATGTAGGTCTACTTCCAGCAGTTGCTTGGGTAAATAAATACGCATTAGTTGATTTATCTCTCCATGCTGCTATTGAGTTTCCATCTGCGGTTACAGCAGTAGTCGCTCCAGTATCTGTAAATAATGTTGAGGGGTCGGCACCATCTAACCACATCGCCAATCCTGAGATACTTGAAGGGAGTATTGGCGTACTTTCAATACCCCATTTCCATCCCAAATATCCCTCAATCTGTTGACGTTCAGTTGTAGTAAGCCCAGTATTATAAACAAGAACTTCCCCTATAAATCCAGTCCAGAATACATTTACTGTGGCACCTGCACGAGTTCCTATCTTATAGCCCGTATAGGCAAATGTTCCTGTTAACGAAATATTTGTCGCTGTTTGAATTGTTCCATTAAGATATGAATTTACAAAGGTTCCATCAAATACAAGAACATAGATAAATGGAGTGGCTACACCTGTATTTACAACCTGCGAGTTTGCTGTGCGTGTACTACACATTTGTCCAGAGCCAATACTCCCAAAGTTTGTAATCGCAAGCGATCCAAGGTCATTCCAGTCGTCAAAACCAGGACGTCCAAAGCAAACAAGACCTCCGTTTGTGGCACATGTACTTGATTGTGTTGCTACAATACAGACTGTTAACGTTGTTCCAGACCCTGTGGTTGAACCTGTAAATGAAGAACTACCATTGAGGAAAATTGCTTGGCGTCCATTTATAGCATTTTGGGTCAAAACATTTGTTCCAGCAACACTTGTAGTATTTGACGCATTCAATGATTTATCTCTCCATGCGGTCACAGGTGAACTTCCTGTAACTGCGGATGTATCAATAGCATCTAACCAGAGTTGACAGCCTGCAATTGATCTCGGGTCAAAGTCCGAAATTGATTCTGACATACTTGCCGGTCCTGGCATCTGCTCTAGTGTAGAGATTCTGTTTAGGACTCAGAAGAATACATAGCCAGAACCTCCTGCTAAGTTTGCATCATAGGCGATTGAAACAGCGTTAGCCGGCGGAATCACAAAAGGAGATGCGGGCGTTGATGCAAGTAGACCATTGACTGTTATGGATAAATAAGAGCCAGTGTTATTTCGTAGTGTTACATACCAGCCTGTTCCCATTGGAGGTGCTGTTCCACCTGTACCTGTAGCCCCACCTAATGTATTAAAGAGACCTATATTCGAAAAGCCTGAGTTTGTAATGTAATAATATATACCAAAGGCAGTTGCACCAAAGGTCGCGGAGGTACCTGTTAAAGATGAGACAGGAATGCCTGAGCGGGCAATGCCGTTGACATCAAGCATATACGAAGTATTTGTAGTACCGATTCTCAGCGTACTAATAAACCCTGTAGTACCTGTAAAACTAAAGGTCGAGAAGGAGGAGACATTCAGAACTGCAAAGGTGCTTCCTAACTGCGTCGAGAGAAATGTGGTACTGACAAAGTTGGCTAAGTTTGGTGTTGAGATCAAGCGTGCCAAGTTTGCTGTGGAGACTAAATTGGCCAAATTGGCTGTTGAGACTAAGTTGGCTAAGTTGGCTGTAGAGACTAAGTTGGCTAAATTTGCTGTCGAAATAAGACGAAACCCTCCAATACTTGAAATATATCCAACCGTTCCTAAACCAGCCACTGTACTTTGAAGTTCTGGGTGATCAACAAAAAAAGTGCTAATAAATAGATTGAGACCAAGGCTTGTTGACAAGAGTTGAGAAGTTGATATATAACCAGCAGTACCCAAACCAATGACAGTCGAACCAATCTGTGTAGCCAAGTAGGAAGTACTGACTAAATTGGCTAAATTGGCTGTTGAGACTAGGTTGGCTAAATTGGCTGTTGAGACTAAGTTTGCTAAGTTGGCAGTTGAAACTAAGTTTACCAAGTTTGCTGTTGAGACTAAGTTGGCTAAATTGGCTGTTGAAACCAAGTTTGCCAAGTTTGCTGTAGTTAAGGCTCCAATAATATTCGTAGCCTGTATAGAAGATACATAGAGTTGCTGTGCGCTTAATGAGACAATTGTAGCACTTCCTGCTGCAACATAGACAGTACTAAGTGATGTGGCAATCACATCACCCATATAGATATAGGCAGTATTGGAGCCGAGTTGTAAACTGTCAACTACAAGTGATGAAATATAGCCTTGAATGGATGTTAAATTCTGTGCAGTTAATGATGATAGAACAAATGTACTTGTATTAATTGATGAGAGATAGCCTACTGTTCCTAGACCACGTACAGTGGAACCGAGTTGAGTTGCTAAATAACTGGTTGAAACAAAGTTTGCTAAGTTGGTTGTGGAAACCAAGTTGGCCAAATTGGCTGTAGAGACTAAGTTCGCTAAGTTGGCTGTCGAGACAAAGTTTGCCAAGTTGGCTGTGGAAACAAAATTTGCCAAGTTGGCTGTGGAGACCAAGTTTGCCAAGTTGGCTGTTGAGACCAAGTTTGCCAAGTTGGCTGTTGAGACCAAGTTGGCTAAATTTGCTGTTGAGACTAAGTTTGCTAAGTTGGCAGTTGAAACTAAGTTTACCAAGTTTGCTGTTGAGACTAAGTTGGCTAAATTGGCTGTTGAAACCAAGTTTGCCAAGTTTGCTGTTGAGACTAAGTTGGCTAAATTTGCTGTTGAGACTAGGTTAGCCAGGTTGGCTGTTGAAACTAAGTTGGCTAAATTTGCTGTTGAAACTATTGAACCAAAGACAACAGTAGAGAGATAACCTACTGTTCCTAAACCAATAACAGTTGATGCTATAGGACCTCCAAAGGTTTGTCCATTAATAGAAGAGATATTTAATTGTTGAGTTGAAGTAATACTTGCTTGATTACTTGTTGCAAAGGCACTACCTGTATAGACAACAAGCGAAGATATACTTGTAGCAATGACATCTCCCATATTCACAAAGCCTTGATTGGATCCAATAAAGAGGGCATTTACAGTGAGGGAACTGATGAAACCAGTTGTGCCAGTTAAACTGAAAGTCGAGAAACTTGAAGTATTCAAACTAGATGGAATACCAGCAATACCACCAGATCCAATATTAGCAAAGGCTACACCATTTATTGATGATAAAAATGTTTGTTGTGTTGAGTTACTTGTTGAAAACATTCCACCTGCATAGACGACAAGTGATGATACACTCGTCGCAATCACATCACCCATATTTACGAAACCTTGATTCGAGCCTATGAAGAGTCCATTGACAGTGAGTGAACTAATAAAGGCGGTTGTGCCTTGTAGAGAGAAAGTGGACAGAGATGATACATTTAGAGTTGCAAAGGTACTTCCTAGTTGTGTAGAAAGAAATGTAGTACTGACAAAGTTGGCTAAGTTGGCTGTTGAGATAAAGCGTGCCAAATTGGCTGTTGAGATTAAGTTGGCTAGGTTGGCAGTGGAGACTAGATTGGCTAAGTTGGCTGTTGAGATTAAATTGGCTAAATTTGCAGTTGAGATTAAATTGGCCAAATTGGCAGTTGACACTAAATTGGCTAAGTTGGCTGTTGAGACCAAATTGGCTAGGTTGGCTGTTGAGACCAAGTTTGCTAGGTTGGCTGTTGAAACTAAGTTTGCTAGGTTGGCTGTTGAAACTAAGTTTGCTAGGTTGGCTGTGCTGATAATTGAACCAAACACTACTGTAGAGAGATAACCAAAAGTTCCAAGTCCTATTATTGTACTTGTTACGTTAGATTGTTTAATATTTGCAGGAGAATTCTGTATCTCTTGAAAGAGACCAAGTGATGTAGAGAGAAGTTGGGATGTACTTGTATAGCCGAAGGTGCCTAGTCCCTGTGCAGTTGACGCAACTGCAAAGGTGAGTCCAAGAGATGAGACAAAACCTTGGGTACCCAAGCCAATGACTGTACTGGTAAGTTCTGTAGGATCAATAAAACTGCTAATAAATTGACTGAGGCCAACACTTGTTGATAGGAGTTGGCCACTTGAAATATAGCCTGCTGTACCAAGCCCTATTACAGTGGAGCCAAGTTGAGTGGCCAAATAGGTAGTGGATACTAAATTTGCTAGATTGGCTGTTGAGACTAAATTGGCCAAGTTGGCAGTTGAGACTAAGTTGGCTAAGTTTGCTGTGGAGACTAAATTGGCCAAATTGGCTGTTGAGATATGATTAGCCAAATTGGCTGTGGAGACCAAATTGGTTAAATTTGCTGTTGAGATTAAATTGGCCAAATTGGCAGTTGACACTAAATTTGCTAAGTTTGCTGTTGAGACAAAGTTGGCTAGGTTGGCAGTGGAGACTAGATTGGCTAAGTTGGCTGTGGAGATATGACCCGCTAAGTTGGCTGTTGAGATCAAGTTTGCCAAGTTGGCAGTGGAGACCAAACCTCCAATACTGGAGATATAACCTGTTGTGCCTAAACCTATTACAGTTGATGTAAGATTTGCCTGTGAAAGAAATGTAATTCCTGTAATTGATGAAACATTAAGTTGTTGTGTTGATAGTGTAATTGCTGTAATTGTATTTGCTGTAATTGTTATTGTACTCATACTTGTACCGATTGTATCTCCTGTATCTGTGAATCCTGTGCCTGTTCCAATAAACAGAGCATTCACTGTTAGTGAACTTATTGTTGCAGTAAGCGAATTGAGATTTGCGGTATTAATATTTGTAGTTGAAAGTGATGAGGTTAGAAAACTGCGCGATATCGATGTTGAAAAACCTGTAGATAGATATCCTGTTGTTCCTAAACCGGCCACTGTACTAAGAAGTTCTGGATGATCAACAAAAAAAGTACTAATAAATAAATTAATACCAAGACTTGTTGACAAGAGTTGAGAAGTTGATACATAGCCGGCAGTACCTAGACCTATAACAGTTGAACCAAGTTGTGTAGCCAAGTAGGAAGTACTGACTAAATTGGCTAAGTTCGCAGTGGAGATATGATTGGCTAAATTGGCTGTTGAGACTAGGTTAGCTAAATTGGCGGTTGAGACTAGGTTGGCTAGATTGGCTGTTGAGAGTAGGTTGGCTAAGTTGGCAGTAGATATATGATTGGTTAAGTTTGCGGTGGAGACTAAATTGACTAAATTGGTTGTTGAGACCAAGTTGGCAAGGTTGGCTGTGCTGACAATTGAACCAAACACTACTGTAGAGAGGTAACCAAAGGTTCCAAGGCCTATTATTGTACTTGTTACATTAGACTGTTTAATATTAGCAGGCGAATTCTGTATTTCTTGATAGAGACCCAAACTCGTACTCAGTAATTGACTGGTACTTGTATAGCCAAAGGTACCAAGTCCCTGCGCAGTCGACGCAACTGCATATGTGAGTCCAAGTGAGGAGACAAATCCTTGAGTACCCAATCCAATGACTGTACTGGTGAGTTCTGTAGGGTCAATAAAACTACTAATATATTGACTGAGGCCAACACTTGTTGATAGGAGTTGGCCACTTGAAATATAACCCGCTGTACCAAGGCCTATCACTGTGGAACCGAGTTGAGTGGCTATGTAGGTTGTGGAGACTAAATTGGAAAGATTAGCTGTAGAGATTAAATTGGCAAGATTAGCTGTAGAGACTAAATTGGCAAGATTTGCTGTGGAGACTAAATTGACAAGATTCGCTGTAGAGACTAAATTGGCAAGATTCGCTGTGGAGACTAAGTTGGCCAAGTTAGCGGTTGAGATATGATTTGCTAAGTTGGCTGTGGACACCAAGTTGGCTAAGTTTGCAGTCGACACAAAACTAAATCCACCCAATCCTGTTGAAATATACCCAACTGTTCCTAAGCCAATTACAGTACTTGTGAGGTTAGCAGTGGTTAATGCTCCAATAATATTTGTTGCCTGGATTGAAGATGCAAAGAATTGCTGAGTGCTCATTGAAACAGCAAATAGAGTCCCTACATTAATTTGAATTGTAGATAAACTCGTAGCAATTACGTCGCCCATATTGAAAAATGCACTATTTGAACCCAAAAAGAAAGCATCCACTGTAAGTGATGAGATATACCCTTGCACAGATGTTAAATTTTGTGCTGTTAAGGAGGATAGGGCTACAGTACTATAGTTAATACTTGAAAGATAACCTGCAGTGCCTAGACCACGCACAGTTGAACCGAGTTGTGTTGCAAGGAAGGAAGTAGAAACTAAAGTTGCGAGATTTGCTGTGGAGACAAGATTTGCCAAGTTTGCTGTTGAGACTAAGTTGGCGAGATTTGCTGTTGATACTAAGTTGGCAAGATTTGCTGTGGAGACAAGATTTGCAAGATTTGCAGTACTAACTACTGGACCCAAGATAATAGAAGATAGATAACCCGCTGTACCGAGTCCAATTACAGTTGAACCAAGTTGAGTAGCGATATAGGTAGTACTAACTAAGTTGGCAAGGTTTGCTGTTGATACTAAGTTGGCAAGGTTTGCTGTTGATACTAAGTTAGCAAGATTTGCAGTACTAACTAGTGGGCCTAAGATAATTGAAGATAAATAACCTGCTGTTCCAAGTCCAATTACAGTTGAACCAAGTTGAGTCGCAATATAGGTAGTACTGACTAAATTGGCAAGGTTGGCTGTTGATACTAAGTTGGCAAGATTTGCTGTTGATACTAAGTTGGCAAGGTTTGCTGTTGAGACTAAGTTGGCCAAGTTGGCGGTTGAGACCAAATTGGCGAGATTCACTGCTGTAGCACTCGACAAATATCCTACAGTACCAAGACCTATGACTGTACTTGTTAAGTTACTTTGAGCAAGAAAATTCACACCTACAAGTTGACTTGTTGAAACAGTTGTCGCATAGAGTATTCCAGTATTCACTACAAGTGTACTGATAGCCAAGGCTCGCAACACACCAAAATCGGCCCAACCATTTCCATCACCAAAGGTGAGTTGGTCAATATTCAATGAAGAGATATACGCATTATTTGCAGTTGCAGTTGAAAATCTGAGGGAACTCACAGAAGCATTTTGTGTATTAAAATTTAATGAATATCCGTTGGTTGTTGATAGAAATTGTGCAGTTGAAATATACCCTGCTGTACCTAAGCCAATCATTGTAGAACCAATTTGAGTGGCTAAGTAGGTAGTTGATACTAAATTCGCCAGATTGGCAGTTGAGACTAAGTTTACTAGGTTTGCAGTTGAGACTAAGTTTACTAGGTTTGCAGTTGAGACCAAGTTTACTAAATTGGCAGTTGAGATTAAGTTTACTAGGTTTGCAGTTGAGACTATTGAACCAAATACAATTGAAGACAGATAACCCACAGTACCTAAGCCAATGACAGTAGATCCGAGTTGAGTCGCTAAATAGGTAGTTGACACTAGAGTGGCGAGATTTGCTGTTGACACTAGAGTGGCAAGATTAGCGGTTGAGACTAAATTAGCAAGATTAGCGGTTGAGACTAAATTAGCAAGATTTGCGGTTGATACTAAATTAGCAAGATTTGCGGTTGAGACAAGAGTAGCAAGATTAGCGGTTGAAACATGGTTTGCTAAATTTGCTGTTGAGACTAAGCCGGCTAAGTTTGCAGTCGACACAAAACTAAATCCACCCAACCCTGTTGAAATATACCCAACTGTTCCCAACCCAATCACAGTGCTTGTAAGATTGGCTGTAGTTAAGGCTCCAATGATATTTGTCGCCTGAATAGAAGAGGCAAAGAATTGTTGAGTAGATAGTGTAATTCCAACTAGATTTCCAGTATTCAATTGAATAGTACTAATACTTGTGGCAACAACATCACCCATTTCAATAAAGGCATTATTTGATCCAAGAAAGAGACTATCAACATAGAGAGAGGAGATATAGCCTTGTAAAGATGTTAGATTCTGAGCCGTTAACGAGGACAGGCTTACAGTACTATAATTAATGCTTGAAAGGTACCCTGCAGTACCGAGACCACGCACTGTTGAGCCAAGTTGAGTGGCCAAATATGTTGTTGAGACTAGATTTGCTAAATTGGCTGTAGAAACTAGATTTGCTAAGTTGGCTGTTGAGACTAGATTTGCAAGATTGGCTGTTGAGACTAGATTTGCTAAATTGGCTGTTGAGACTAGATTTGCCAAGTTGGCCGTTGAGATATGGTTTGCCAAGTTGGCTGTTGAGACAAAATTTGCTAAATTGGCTGTGCTGACAATTGAACCAAACACAACTGTAGAGATATAACCAAATGTTCCAAGACCTATTATTGTACTTGTTAAGTTAGACTGCTTAATATTTGCAGGAGAATTTTGTATCTCTTGATAGAGACCCAAACTCGTACTTAGTAACTGACTTGTACTTGTGTAACCGAAAGTTCCTAGGCCCTGAGCGGTCGATGCAACTGCATAGGTGAGTCCAAGAGAAGATACAAACCCTTGAGTTCCTAAGCCAATGACTGTACTTGTCAGTTCTGTAGGATCAATAAAACTGCTTATATATTGACTGAGACCAGCACTTGTTGAGAGAAGTTGGCTACTTGAAATATAGCCTGCAGTTCCGAGACCAATTACTGTGGAGCCGAGTTGCGTAGTAAGAAAAGAAGTTGAGACAAGATTGGCAATATTTGCAGTTGACACTAAATTAGCGAAGTTGGCTGTTGACACTAAATTTGCTAGATTTGCAGTGGAAACTAGATTTGCTAAGTTGGCTGTTGACACTAAATTTGCTAGATTCGCAGTGGAAACTAGATTTGCCAAGTTGGCTGTTGACACTAAATTGGCTAAGTTGGCAGTGGAGACCAAGTTAGCTAGATTATGTGTGCTGACAATTGGGCCAAAAATAATTGTAGAGATGTAACCTGCTGTTCCTAAGCCTATAACAGTCGAGCCAAGTTGACTAGCCAAGTGCGAAGTACTTACTAAATTTGCTAAGTTGGCTGTTGATACTAAGTTAACAAAATTTGCAGTTGATACTAGATTTGCAAGATTGGCTGTCGAGATATGATTCGCTAAATTTGCAGTTGATACTAGATTTGCAAGATTGGCTGTACTAATAAAGCCAAATCCGCCCAAACCTGTTGAAATATAACCGACTGTTCCAAGTCCAATTACTGTGCTTGTAAGGTTTGCAGTCGTTAGGGCTCCAATAATATTTGTTGCCTGAATAGAGGAAACAAAGAGTTGTTGTGCACTAATTGTCACAGCAAATTGCGTTCCTACATTAATTTGAATTGTGGATAAACTAGTCGCAATCACATCACCCATATCAACAAAGGCACTATTCGAACCCAGGAACAGTGAGTCGACTGTAAGTGAGGAGATATATCCTTGAACTGAAGTAAGATTTTGGGCTGTAAGCGATGATAGAACTACAGTACTATAATTAATTGATGAGAGATAGCCTGCTGTTCCTAGACCACGTACAGTTGAGCCAAGTTGAGTAGCCAAATATGTTGTGCTGACGAGATTTGCTAGGTTAGCCGTTGAGACCAAGTTCGCAAAATTGGCAGTCGAAACGAGATTTGCTAGGTTAGCCGTTGAGACTAAGTTAGCCAAATTTGCAGTTGACACTAAGTTTACCAAATTAGCAGTTGATACAAGATTCGAAAGGTTGACAGTAGACATATATCCAGCAGTACCAAGACCAATTACAGTCGAGCCAAGTTGTGTAGCTAAGTATGAAGTGCTTACTAAAGTAGCCAAATTGGCCGTTGAGACTAAGTTCACAAGATTGGCTGTTGACACGAAGTTTGCAAGGTTGGCTGTTGAAACTAGGCCGGCCAAGTTTGCTGTTGAGACTAAATTCACAAGATTAGCCGTTGAAACAAATCCCCCAATGCTTGGAATACTTGAAATATACCCTGCTGTTCCTAGACCAATCACGGTAGAGCCTAATTGTGTCGCCAGATAAGGTGTGCTCACTAAATTATTTAATCCAAAGATAGACGATACAGTCAGTGAACTTATACTTGCAGTTGTCAAGACACTTCCTCCAATTGTGTACCAAGTACCCGCCTTTCCTGCATACAGCGTTGTCATTCCCCATGCTGCATTAATTGCTCGAGTCGTAGTGCCATCTTCAAAGGTATCACCTATCTGTGTTGAAATTGTTACAGTCGAAAAACTCGTCGCACCGTACACATCTTTCAGGGTCAAAATACGAAATGGAATGCTAGTTGTAGTGGGCAGTGTAATTGTACCCGTTTTTAGTCGGGCATCAATCATACCCACTTCAGTAAACGTACTGAAGGTTTGTCCTGACATCTAGAATGTCTCCCTTCTTTGACACAAGATGATTTATGGGATATGGGCTACGCAGAATTTGGATAGATTCTTTTTTACTGTAAAATAGAATCTATAAAATGTCCGTGGTTGTTTCTGGAAGTGTTGAATTGAATGGACCCACGCGCGTTGAGATCACCTCCGACTTAGTGACAGTTACATCCCGCGTCTTCATCAAGGGTTCATCTGGTCCCATAAAGGGTACTGTTGTCATCTCTGAAATGACGCCTGGTGTCGGCTTTGGTCTCTCATCAACGGCTCCTGAGGATGTTGGAGTCATTATCTATTTTGATGTTACGGATGATAGCACTTAAGTCTAGCCTGAAAAAAGTGTTGCTGATACGCCAATTTGTGTAGAGGCTGTGCCCACGGCGGGTAGTATGACGAGTAAGCCATTCTGTCTATTCTGACCAGCAGTGCCATAATAAAAAGACGCAGTATATCCTCCTGGAATATTTGGAACAGCCATAGGACTTGCCCATGTATTTCCATTTGAATTTACTGCACCAGATGTTAATCCAACTCCACCAGTAGCACCATTTATATTTCCAATATAACTACTACCTCCACCACCCGCTCGGTAGGGAGCGGATGATTTACGAATAATCATACTACTCTTTGAAGGTATAATTTTCAAAGAAAAGTAAGTAGAGTTATTTAAGCTGAATAGAGTTGAGCAGATACACCCACATTCACAGGATTCGTGCCTATCGCAGGGATAATTACAACAAGACCATTTCCACCACCTCCATGTGCATATGTATTTGGTGAATATCCTCGCGCTGTCATGATAGTAGAACCACCTGCTTGAATATTTGATCCTGTACCTGCACTAATAGGAGCAGTTGTTCCTGTTGAACCATTTGACATTACACCTCCACTCGTGACGCCTATTCCACTACCATATCCACCAATATATCCACTTCCACCACCTCCAGGGTGCTCAGAACCAAATGCACCTACACCACCACCATACCATCCACCGCCACCACCACCATAGGTGCGACCACCTTGAAGAGCTGCTTGACCAGTATTAGAGCCTTGGACTGCATTTGATAACCCTCCTAAACCATCATTACCACCACCGAATGTTGCATTTGCTGGATTATACCATGATGTACCTGAAGTACCACCTCCACCACCACCACATTGGGCATATCCATTTACAGAGCCGCCACCGCCACCGCCCGCAATTAAAATTGTATTTGATTGAACAATATTTGTGGATGAAAATACACCTGAATATCCACCACCTCCAGCATTTTGACCTTGCCAACCACCACCACCACTTCCATAGGAAACATTGTATGAACCATTTGTTATTCCTCCTGTAATGACTGTTAATGCAGTGCCAGTTGCACAACTGAAAAAACCATATGCAAATCCGCCTGCTCCCGCGGGGGATGTTCCATTTGGAAATGTTGCGCCACCTGGACCACCACCTGAACCCCATGCATAAATATAAACACCCGTTACTGCAACACCGCTACTTGTAGTAGGTACTGTATATGTTGTCTGTCCAGGTGATGTATATGCTGTTGGATTTGTTGTATCAGGTGCTACTGAAGCAATGTATGATAATGCAGCTGATGAATTTTTAATTCCTAGCTGAATTGTTGTTGCTCCTGCTGCTAGAACGAGGGGGATAATAAGCGGCTGATAAGGTGACATCGCATTTGTTCCATATGTAATCCCTCCATTATTAAGAGCATAGTTTCCTAATGCGGTCTGAATATAGCGGCTTGTACCCGTATCGCCAAATCCTTGTGCGACTCCATCCACATAGATGCCATAATCAAAATACTGATTTGCTAGAAAGTTTGTAAGTGAATAGAGATTGAAAAAGAGCATTAAAATCGCATTCTTCCCTTTCGCTCCACTGGGTACAGAGACCGTCCAAATATAACTAACTGTTCCAGAAGAAGCGGAAACAGAATTTGCTATCGCAGCGAGTGAATAACTTGATAAGTTATACACCGTTGACATGAACCCACTAAGAAGAGCAGCGATTAAATTAAAGCCCTTTCTATTCCGAATTGAAACCGCAGGTATACCTGCAGGCTTTGTATTATGTAGATGGTCTGATAGAAGAGATACTGTAACGGGCCATTTCTGTATAAGATAGGATTCTATTTGTTGACGCTGAGTAGTAGTAAACGTTCCTGAATAAATTAAGATTTCTCTCATTTTTCCATTATAGAACTGACCACCAAGTATTGACCCTATTTTTGCTCCTGACCATCCTGAAATATATGTATTATTTGCATCAGATGCAAGACTTACACCATTCAGATAAATAACACGAGAACTGGCCGTAAAGGAAAATGACCAGATTCGTATTGGCTGACTTGCGTTGTTAATAAATGCAGTAAGTGAGCCATCTAAATCATTCGCATAAAACCCGAATTTTATTCCACCACCTCCATTTACATATCTCATATGTAGGTTTTGATTTGCGCCAGCAGTTGTTCCGCCCATAAATCCAGTTTCACCTCCAGCATAGTTTTGTAGTTGTTCAACAACGAAAATAGTAAAATATTGATTCACCACGCCGTTCGAATTTGTTAAGGTATATGACTGAGAGCCTGTAAAATTAATACAAGGTCCAAGAGAATCTCTTTGAAAAGTTGCTGTACCTGATGTGCCATGATTTGAGGTTCCAGATTTGTCTATCCATGTTGTAATAGTAGTTCCATCTGAAGGTTGAACCCCTGTTCCATTTGGATCGGCAGCATCAAGCCAGAGTGCACAAGTACCAATTGAACGAGGATTGAATGCCGTATAGTACGGAATTTGTTTTAGAACAGGTCGATTGCCCACCCCTGGTCTGAATATGAACGACATCCCAAGTCCCTTATTAAGTAATAGGTAATTTAAATGACGGTAATATAGTTAATATATGATTCATTATTAAACAGATATTATTCCTGTAATTGTTCTTGGATCGGCAGCATCAAGCCAGAATTGACATGCGACACCTAATAATGATAGTGGCCCATAGACCGCATTGTAAGGTACAAATAATATCGGTATGTCTCTTAAACTAGATTATAATCTTAAGAGAATTGCCATATATACGGATTTTTTACGGGAATGGATATGATATGATTACAATACCTGAACCACCATTCGTGGCATTACCTGGCCATCCAGCATTACCAGCACCTGCGCCACCACCTCCTGTATTTGGTGTACCTGGAGTAGCAGCAATGCTAGAACTTTGAGCAGCAGTACCACCACCCCCAAGACCACCCGTTCCGCCAACAGTTGGCCCATAATCTTGAGCTCCAGCACCGCCGCCACCACCTGCATAATAAGCAGAATTTCCACCAATCGTAATAAATAAACCAATCCCTCCATTACCTCCTTTAGTGGTAGTAGCATTCGATCCTGCTGCTCCTGCACCGCCACCACCACCTGCCGAACAAATGGTTCCATTATAAAATCCTGTTCCACCTCCAAATCCTTGTCCAACTGTTCCTGATCCACCCGCAGCGCTAGGAGTTCCTGGACCTGGCGCAGCACCACCTCCACCTGACCCACCATTATTACCAACATAATTACCCTGATAGTGAGAACCACCAGAACCACCTCCAATTGCAGTTTGATTATTAAAACTACTATTTGAACCATCTGTGCCGTGTACATTGCCTGTTCCAACTGTTCCTCCAGCACCCACAATCGCAGGATACGTACCTCGGCTAACTAACATATTAGTAAAAATCAGACCACCTGCTCCACCGCCTGCTGCACGATCACCACTTCCAGAACCACCCCCTGCAACAATGAGAACTTGTAGAGTTGCTCCAGCAGTTGGTGTGGCAGTAATAATAAAGTTTGTTGTACCCACTGTAGTAAATGTGTGAGTTCTGAAGCCGTTCGCAGTGACAACTGTGCCACCTGTTGCAACAATTCCAGAAAAAGAAGTAATGCCAAGTGTCAATCTTGATTCCCATGGAACACCTGGCGGAACATTAAAAAATGGATGATTCGATGGTAAGGAACTCTGAAGTCCCCATTTCCATGCCAAGTATCCTTCGACTTGTTGGCGTTGTGCGTCACTTAGAGCATTATTGTAAGCAATAAGTTCACCTACAAATCCTGTCCAATTGTAATTATAAAAAACACTTGCATAACTATACGTTTGGCTTCCAATACTGTATAAAGTATACGCAAAATTACCCGAAGAAGAAGTCGTTCCTAAAGACGAACCATTACCATATCCAGCCATAGTAGTTCCATTACAAACAGTTGTATGCATAAATGCGGTATTATAGCTTGGAATGGTGTAAGAAGGTCCATTAGCATTATTTCGTTGTGGACTTAGTGCAAGTGAAGGTGCCTCGTTTTGACATGAAAGTCCATTTATTGATTGAATTTCATTATAACATGCTGATCCACCACCAACAGAGCGACTAAAACAATATGCACTCGTATATTGTTGACCCGCACCTTGACCTGATGCAAGTGTAGCAATTAGAAAAAAAGTACCGGTAGCAGTCGTATTTGCATTACATCCACTAATATAGGAACTACCATTAAAAGAAATTGCCGAAAGCCCATTAATTGCATTTGTTATAAGAGAAGGCACTCCGCCAATTGTTGTTGAATTATAACCAAGGCCTGATTTATCGCGCATTTGTGTAATGGTTGTGCCTGATGTTGTTATTGTTGTTCTATCTGCCCCATCCATCCACAAAGCACATGTAACACCTGTTAATTGCCTTGGACTGAAATACGGATTCACAGACGGCGGTGACAAAGGAATCCTCGAGTCATAGAATTTAAAATTATAGTTACTTGTATAAATTGTCTGTGTAAGTCCTGGATGTCCTGCTGGCAATTGCGACCTCAACCCCCATTTTTGCGCCAAATATCCTTCAACTTGCTGGCGCTGAGTTTGAGTGAGAACAGTATTATACACTACCACTTCAGATACAAATCCAGGCCAAGAATTTACACCAGGAATATCTGCTTCTTCTGTTCCTAAATAAAAATGTGCAGCATTAGAGCCTGGAGCACTAGACGATGTTGAATTAGCAGTATTACTACCATTATAATATAAAAAGGCACTCGTTGTACCATTATATGTTGTTGACCATAAAAAGGGAGTTGTTAATGATGATGCAGTCGATAAAAGGAAACCTCCTGTCAAAAAACTTAAATATCTAAATGCACCAGCATAATCAAGTACGCGCAAAAAGGATGCGGTTGGTCCTGTGGGTATATTTTGAAATGCTAGGCACGGATACCCACCTGTAGGATATGAATTTAAACTTGTAATAATAAATGCAGTAAATGTAAAATTCGACAAAGGATTTGAAAAGATACCACTGAAACGACCATTTGTTAAATTAACTGACGGAGAACTATTGAGCGTAGTTGAGTTCCAGACAGGAGAACCTGCAACTGTAATCGATTGACCCAGACCACTTTTATCTCTCCAACTTGTAATTGTTGTACCATTTGTAATGGCTCCTGAATTAAAAGAGACTGGGTCAGCAGAATCGAGCCAAAGACAACAGCCACTTACAGACTGTGGATTGAAATACACAGCTGTATACGGTATCGCCGTGATGGACATCTACTGAGGGAAGAGGAACTGTCCAACTCCTGTACGCGCACCCGCGAAGACGAGTGTATTGAAATACATCAGATTATTTTTCTGGTAGACATTGCCAACCGCTGAAGTTGCCTGGTCTAAGAAATTCACTGAACTTAGGGTGACAAATCCTGTACTGAGTGAATTGAGCGAAGCGTTGTTGCCTGTAATTGTGCTTGCCGTCAGGATGCCCGTACTCAATGTGAAAAAGGAACTTATCACTGTACTGAGATAGCCTGCTGTACCGAGGCCAATCACCGTAGAACCGAGTTGTGTTGCGAGGTAGGTTGTCGACACAAAGTTTGCCAAGTTGGCTGTTGACACTAGATTTGCTAAATTGGCTGTTGAGACTAAGTTTGCTAAATTGGCTGTTGAGACAAGATTTGCTAAATTTGCAGTTGACACTAAGTTTGCAATATTGCCAGTACTAATAATTGAACCAAAGACTACTGTAGAGATATAACCAAATGTTCCTAGACCTATGATTGTGCTTGTTAAGTTAGACTGTTTAATATTTGCAGGAGAATTTTGTATCTCTTGATAGAGACCAAGAGAAGTAGAGAGAAGTTGCGATGTACTTGTGTAACCGAAAGTTCCTAGACCCTGAGCAGTACTTGCAACTGCAAAGGTGAGTCCCAGTGAACTAACGAAACCTGCTGTACCTAGGCCAATTATAGTACTGGTGAGTTCAGTTGGATCAATGAAACTACTGATGTATTGACTGAGACCAGCAGTCGTTGACACGAGTTGTCCACTTGAAATATAGCCGGCTGTACCGAGGCCTATTACAGTACTTGTGGTAAAGAACTGTTGCCATGGTGGAGCACCATTAATTGAAGAAATATTTAGTAAAATACTTGAAATAAGTCTACCTGTAAGAACTGTTGTAGATATTGATGATACAGAAAGGCTTCCTGATATTTGGGTGTTTCCAGTAATTATTGTATTAGCTGCTAAACTGATGTTATTGACTGGCTGAATACTAATATTATTGGAAGTATCTGTTGTTATTGTTCCAAGTTGTGTAATAACAACTCCAAACTGACTGAGAGGATACGCGATTATTACACAACCAAATCCACCAGCAGCACCTGTTGAGGAACCTGATGTTGTAGCACCACCACCACCACCACCAAGTCCATTTGTACCTGCGACAGCAGTATTTGTTGCACTTATCCAATAACCACCACCACCCGCGCCACCAAAACTACCAAATGTATTATTAATTGATCCACCACCACCACCACCTGCGTAAAAGATAGATGAACCAGTAATTGAATATTGTAAACCAGCACCGCCTGAACCACCTGCACCACCAACAACTGTATTTACATTATTACCTGCTGAACCCATACCACCACCAACACCACCACCACTGCCACCACCACAATTGCCACCATTAAATAATTGACTTCCTGTACCACCTGGTTGATTTGGATTGCCAGCACCACCTCCACCACAGCCACCATTGCCTCCAGTAGTTGTTCCACTATATGAAGCACCAAAACCTCCACCTGTTCCAGTATAGGTAGTTCCTCCAATTGTCACTGAAGAATTTGACCCATTAGATCCAGTCGTCGATGAACCTCCTCCACCAGCACCAACAATTATAGAATATGAACCTGCTGTCATAGTAAGACCAGTCGCATAAACAGCACCACCAGCGCCACCACCGCCACCATAACTTCCACCACCACCACCACCACCACCAATAACAAGCACTTGTGCATTTGTAATATTTGAACCAGGAGCAAAGGTAAATGTACCAGAAGCACTATTAAATGAATGAACAGCCCAGGTAGTTGCAGTTCCAGAATCATAATACGTTGTAGCAGTTCCTCCTGCTGCTATAAAGGGATCACTTGTTCCAGATATACCTTTAGTAAGTGATAAAATATTTACATTGCTTATTGTATTATTACACATATTCAATAATCCAGTAACAGTCAGCGAAGAAACAACTATCTGTCCTGCACTTAATGAGTTTGTTGAACCTGTAAATGGAGTTGATGTCGATAAATAACCGGCTGTTCCAAGGCCAATTATAGTTGAACCGAGTTGAGTAGCCAAGTAAGAGGTACTGACTAAGGTTGCCAAATTGGCGGTTGAGACTAGATTTGCAAGATTGGCGGTTGAGATGTGATTGGCTAAATTGGCTGTACTGACTAGATTTGCAAGATTGGCTGTACTGACTAGATTTGCCAGGTTGGCTGTACTGACTAGATTTGCCAGGTTGGCGGTTGAGACTAAATTTGCCAAATTAGCGCTTGAGACTAGATTTGCAAGATTATTTGTGCTGACTATTGGACCAAAAACAATTGTAGAGATATAACCTGCTGTTCCAAGTCCAATCACAGTTGAGCCGAGTTGCGTAGCAAGATAGTTTGTACTAACTAAGTTTGCTAAATTAGCGGTAGACACTAAATTTACCAAGTTGGCTGTGGAGACTAAGTTCGCTAGATTGGCTGTTGAGATATGGCCCGCTAAATTAGCAGTTGACACCAAGTTCAGAAGATTTGCAGTGGACACCAAGTTTGCCAGATTTGCAGTACTTACAAGTGGGCCCAGTAGAAGAGTAGAGAGATATCCTGCTGTTCCAAGACCAATAACAGTTGAGCCGAGTTGTGTTGCTAAATAGGTTGTACTCAATAGATTAGCAAGATTGGCTGTTGAGACTAGATTCGCTAGGTTGGCTGTACTAACAAGATTTCCAAGATTTACTGCTGTAATACTAGAAATATATCCTGCAGTTCCTAGCCCAATGACAGTCGAGCCGAGTTGTGTAGCCAAATAGGATGTACTCACTAGGCTGGCTAAGTTGGCTGTTGAGACTAAGTTGGCTAAGTTGGCTGTTGAGACTAAGTTTGCTAAGTTGGCTGTTGAGACTAAGTTTGCTAAGTTGGCTGTTGAGACTAAGTTGGCTATATTAGCAGTACTAATTACTGAACCAAACACAACTGTAGAGATATAACCAAATGTTCCAAGACCTATTATTGTACTTGTTAAGTTAGACTGTTTAATATTTGCAGGTGAATTTTGTATCTCTTGATAGAGACCCAATGATGTAGAGAGGAGTTGGCTTGTACTTGTGTAGCCAAAAGTACCAAGGCCCTGAGCCGTGCTTGCCACAGCAAAAGTGAGTCCAAGTGAGGAGACGAAGCCCTGAGTTCCTAAGCCAATGACTGTGCTTGTAAGTTCTGTAGGATCAATGAAACTGCTTATATATTGACTGAGACCAGCAGTGGTTGACAGAAGTTGACTACTTGAAATATAGCCGGCTGTGCCGAGGCCAATGACAGTTGAGCCCAATTGACTTGCTAAATAGTTCGTTGACACTAAGTTGGCAAGATTTGCTGTTGAGACTAAGTTTGCAAGATTTGCTGTTGAGACCACAGAGTTCCAGACAATTGTAGAGAGATAACCTGCTGTACCTAAACCAATAACAGTTGATGTAAGTTCTTCTTGTGGTATAATAGTTCCAAAGGTTGTATGAAGATGGGAATAGTAGGCATTTTGATAATAGACGGTCACTGTATGTGATCCAGAGTTATCATCATTATGAGCAAATAACTTCACTACAATTTTATTATTTGCGGGTACAACTGTATAATTTACAGGAATACTAAGTATAATTTGTGTAGGTATTACTGGACTTGGAACTTCTACATTACCTGATGTTCCAATCAGAGTTTCAGTTCCCGCGCCATCGCGTAAGTATATAGTATAATACACTGAAATTTGAGTAGTATTTGCTATGGCAAAGAGATTCAAGTCCCAAATTCCTGAAGGAATAAAAGATGGAAGTGAAAAATCAGTCATGAAGTTTCCAATATTTGAATCCGCAGTATTTTTTGGCATCGTAACTGTAACTGACTGCTGTGCTGCTGTAACAGTCTGTAGTTCTAATGATTGATAAGGAGAATTAGGTACACTATAATTCAGATAGAGAGTAGTTCCAGAATAACTATTTGCGATTGCGTTGACTGTGGATAAGAATGTAGAAAAAACAGAAAATGTTCCAGCAGTGGTACTTAGTAATTGAGAACTACTTATATAGCCGGCTGTGCCAAGGCCAATAACTGTAGAGCCGAGTTGAGTTGCAAAATAGTTTGTTGAGACGAGATTGGCAAGATTAGCGATTGAGACTAAGTTGGCAAAGTTCGCAGTTGAGACGAGATTTGCAAGATTTGCTGTTGAGACTAAGTTTACTAAATTGGCTGTAGAGATAATATTTGCAAGATTGGCAGTTGAGACGAGATTTGCGAGATTAGCAGTTGAGACGAGATTTGCAAGATTTGCTGTTGAGACTAGATTGGCCAGATTAGCAGTACTCACTAGATTGGCGAGATTCGCAGTACTCACTAGATTGGCGAGATTGACTGCTGTAACACTTGACAAATATCCTACAGTACCAAGGCCTATCACAGTACTCGTCAAGTTACTCTGAGCAAGAAAATTCACGCCTACAAGTTGACTTGTAGAAACAGTAGTAGCATAGATGATTCCTGTGTTCACTACAAGTGTACTGATTGCCAAGGCTCGCAGAACTCCAAAATCAGCCCAACCATTTCCATCACCAAAGGTGAGTTGGTCAATGTTCAGAGAGGAGATATAGGCATTATTTGCGGTGGCGGTTGAAAATCGTAAACTCGAAATACTTGCATTTTGTGTAATAAAGTTCTGTGAATAACCAAAGGTTGTTGATAGGAGTTGCGCACTTGAAATATAGCCGGCTGTGCCTAGACCTATTACAGTAGAACCGAGTTGAGTGGCCAAATAACTCGTCGATACGAGCGTAGCAAGATTGGCTGTGGAAATATGATTCGCTAAGTTGGCTGTTGAGACAAGATTTACCAGGTTTGCTGTTGACACTAACCCAACCAAATTTGCTGTAGAGACAAGGGATCCCAATACAACTGTAGAGAGATACCCTGCTGTACCAAGGCCTATAACAGTAGAGCCAAGTTGCGTTTGAAGATAAGAGGTTGAGACTAGAGTTGCAAGATTGGCTGTTGAGACTAAGTTGACCAGATTGGCTGTACTCACTAACCCTCCAAGACTAGGAATACTTGATAAATACCCTGCTGTACCAAGGCCAATCACAGTTGATCCAAGTTGTGTTTGCAGATAAGAAGTTGAGACTAGATTGGCAAGGTTGGCTGTTGATATTAGGTTCGCTAAGTTGGCTGTTGAGACTAAGTTGTTTAAGTTGCCTGTGCTCACTATAGAGCCAAATACCACTGTAGAGAGATAGCCAAATGTTCCAAGGCCTATTATTGTACTTGTTAGGTTAGACTGTTTAATATTTGCAGGAGAATTCTGTATCTCTTGATAAAGACCTAGAGATGTAGAGAGGAGTTGGCTTGTACTTGTATAGCCAAAGGTTCCAAGACCTTGTGCAGTTGATGCGACTGCATACGTAAGTCCAAGAGAAGAGACGAAGCCTGCAGTACCAAGGCCAATCACTGTACTGGCTAGTTCAATTGGATCGATGAAACTGCTGATATATTGACTGAGACCAGCAGTGGTTGATAGGAGTTGTCCTGAACTAATATAGCCGGCTGTTCCAAGACCTATCACAGTTGAACCAAGTTGAGTAGCCAAATAAGTTGTTGAAACTAAGTTGGCTAAGTTTGCAGTTGAGACTAGGTTGGCTAAGTTTGCAGTTGAGACTAGGTTGGCCAAGTTAGCTGTGCTCACAAAGCCAAACCCTCCTAGATTAGTAGCACTTGATAGATAACCGACCGTTCCTAAACCAATAACAGTACTTGTAAGATTAGCCGTTGTAAGTGCTCCAATAATATTTGTTGCCTGAATTGAAGATGCAAAGAATTGCTGAGTGCTAATTGTAACGGCAAACTGAGTTCCAACATTAATTTGAATCGTACTCAAACTAGTAGCAATTACGTCGCCCATATTAAAAAATGCACTGTTTGAACCAAGGTAGAAAGCATCCACTGTAAGAGATGAAATATATCCCTGCACTGATGTTAGATTCTGAACTGTTAAGGACGATAGGCTTACAGTACTATAATTAATACTTGAGAGATAACCAGCTGTTCCTAGACCCCTTACAGTAGAGCCGAGTTGTGTTGCAAGGTAGGAAGTAGAAACTAAAGTGGCAAGATTTGCAGTGGAGACTAAGTTTGCCAAGTTGGCAGTTGAGACTAGATTGACAAGATTTGCAGTTGAGACTAAGTTGGTAAGATTTGCAGTTGAGACTAGATTGACAAGATTTGTAGTAGAGACTAAATTTGCTAGATTCGCTGTGGACACTAGACCTCCAAGACTAGGGATACTTGAAAGATAGCCTGCTGAACCTAAACCAATTACTGTCGAACCAAGTTGCGTTTGGAGATAGGATGTTGAGACTAGAGTGGCAAGATTTGCAGTGGACACCAAGTTGGCCATATTGGCTGTACTGACAAGGCCTGCAAGAGTAGGAATGCTTGAGAGATAACCTGCAGTACCGAGACCTATCACCGTCGAACCAATTTGTGTTTGGAGATATGACGTTGAGACTAGAGTTGCCAAGTTGGCTGTAGACACCAAGTTGGCTAGGTTTGCAGTTGAGACTAAATTGGCTAAATTTGCTATAATTTGTGATGATAGATAGCCTGCGGTTCCAAGGCCAATTACAGTCGACCCAAGTTGTGTTTGGAGATATGAAGTTGAGACAAGAGTGGCTAGGTTTGCAGTTGAAACTAGGGTGGCTAAATTGGCTGTTGAAACTAAGTTGATTAAATTTGCAGTTGATACTATATTGGCCAAGTTGGCTGTGGACACCAAGTTAGTTAGGTTTGCTGTTGAGACCAGGTTGGCTAAATTCGCTGTTGAGACTAGAGTGGCTAAGTTGGCTGTGGACACCAAGTTACCTAGGTTTGCGGTTGAGACCAGGTTGGCTAAATTCGCTGTTGACACTAGATTTTGAAGATTCACTGCGGTGACGCTTGACAAATATCCAACCGTTCCTAAGCCAATCACAGTACTTGTAAGATTGGCAGTTGTAAGTGCTCCAATAATATTTATCGCCTGGATGGAAGAGACAAAGAGTTGCTGAGCAGATAGAGTAATTCCAACTAGACTTCCAGTATTCAATTGAATTGTACTCACACTCGTTGCAACAACATCACCCATTTCAATGAAGGCATTATTTGACCCAAGAAAGAGACTGTCAACATAGAGCGATGAGATATAACCTTGCACTGAAGTTAGATTCTGAGCCGTTAATGAGGATAGTACAACAGTACTATAATTAATTGATGAGAGATAGCCCGCTGTACCAAGGCCTCGTACAGTCGAGCCGAGTTGTGTAGCCAAATAGGTGGTTGAGACTATATTTGCTAGATTCGCAGTGGAGACAAGATTGGCTAAGTTTGCTGTTGAGACTAGGTTCGCAAGATTTGCTGTTGAGACTAAATTCGCGAGATTTGTTGTTGAAATTAAGTTAGCAAAATTAACTGAAGAAAGATATCCTGCTGTACCGAGTCCAATCACAGTAGATCCGAGTTGTGTGGCTAAATAGGAGGTACTGACTAGATTCGCTAAATTTGCTGTGGAGACTAAGCCTACTAGATTTGCAGTACTAACGACTGAAGTCCAAACAATTGTAGAGAGATAACCAAATGTACCAAGACCTGTAATTGTACTTGTTAAATTAGACTGTGTAATATTTGTATTAGCCGCTTGAATCTCTTGATAGAGGCCCAAACTCGTACTCAGTAATTGACTTGTACTTGTGTAGCCGAATGTACCCAGGCCCTGTGCAGTCGATGCTACTGCGTAGGTGAGTCCAAGAGAAGAGACAAAGCCTGCTGTACCAAGGCCAATTACAGTACTCGTGAGTTCTATAGGATCAATAAAACTACTTATATATTGACTCAGACCAGCAGTCGTTGAAAGGAGTTGACCTGAACTTATATATCCTGCTGTTCCAAGGCCTATTACAGTGGAGCCGAGTTGTGTTTGGAGATAACTTGTAGATACAAGCGTAGCAAGATTTGCAGTTGAGACTAAGTTTGCCAGATTTGCCGTCGAAATATGACCAGCCAAGTTGGCTGTTGACACTAGGCCCACTAAGTTGGCTGTGCTGATTAGACCATTTGCATTTATAGAAGCAGTTGCCGAGGATAGATACCCTACTGTTCCAAGACCAATTACAGTGCTTGTAAGATTTGCCTGTGAAAGTATTGTAACACCTACAATCTGACTGGTTGATACAGTTGTTGCATAGATAATTCCAGTATTAATCTGGAGTGTACTGATCGCCACTGCGCGTAAAACGGCAAAATCCGCCCAACCATTTCCATCTCCAAAAATCAATTGGTCTAGCGTAAGAGTTGAGATATAGGCATTCCCACCTGTTGCCGTTGAAAAGCGTAGACTCGAAACACTCGCATTCTGTGTAATAAAGTTCTGTGAATATCCGTAGGTTGTTGATAGAAATTGAGAACTTGAAATATATCCTGCAGTACCGAGGCCTACCACAGTACTCGTTAGATTTGCACTACTCACTAAACCAACTAAGTTGGCTGTTGACACTAGATTTGCGAGATTTGCGGTACTGATATGGCCTGCTAAGTTGGCTGTGGAGACTAGATTCGCAAGGTTCGCGGTTGAGACTAAGTTAGCCAAATTTGCTGTGGAAACAAAGCCTGCAAGGTTCTGCGCGCTTGAAAGATAACCAGCCGTTCCCAGACCTATAACCGTTGAACCGAGTTGAGTCGCCAAATAAGAAGTACTTACGAAGCCATTGAGACCAATGACAGTCGACACATAGAGAGTTCCAACTGTCATCGCGGCAATTTTAGTTCCGCCAGTAATATACCATCTACCTGCTTGGCCAGCGTAGACAGTAAAAGTCTCGTATGCATCCGTTAAAAGTTTACTCGTCGTTCCATCTTCAAAGACATCGGGTCCTTGTGTCTGGACTGTAATTGTTGAAAATACGGCTGCGCCGTAAATGTCTTTTATCGTCAGAGTCCTGTATGGAATCTGTGTCGTCAGTGGCAAGGTCAGAACACCAGGTCTTACCCTGGCATCGACCATGCCGACTTCAGTGAAGGTACTGAAGAGTGCCGACATCCCTACTGTGGTCTTCTACATTTCTGAAGTCTGTGACCGCAGAGTCTAGAAGAGTTAAGCTGTGTAAATGAGGACAATGAGACCATTGCCACCTGCCCTTGGTGAACTGTTTACAGCAGGAGCACCATTACCAACTCCTGATTGATAATAAGGCGAACCTGTATTTGGTGCAGTAAATCCATTTGTAGAGTTGAATCCTTTCACTGCTTGTCCTGAAATTAGTGAAAGACCATCTGTAAGAGACGATCCTCCTCCACCGCCAGCACCATCGCCGCCATTTGTGCCTCCTGCACCTCCTCCATAATAGCCACCACCACCACCTCCACCACCATTGTAAACATTAGTGTTATATGTATCTCCACCTATTCCTCGAGAACCTCCTAAACCCTGTCCGTAAAAACCTGTGCCACCACCTGCTCCACCCGCACTTTGTGTGCCTCCAAGTCCTGGCAATCCACCAGTTCCAGAATTTGCTGTTCCTGAGAAGGTTGCTGCTCCACCTCTATCAGATGAAAAATAAGTTCCACCACCCCCTCCACCCGCGACAACAATATCATTTAATGGGTCGGTTCCGCCGCGCTGAATCGCAGATCTACCTCCTCCACTTCCTGCGTTTTGTGGAAAACCATTACCTGAATAGCCAATACCAGGAGCAGAACCACCTGTCATATTACCAGCACCTGCGCCACCTCCACCAAATGTAGTTGTACCATCTATAGTCCCACCCTGCCCAACAAGAATATTGAGTGTTTCACCAGGAGTTGCTGTGAGGACACCTTGTAGCATAGCGCCAGCACCACCATAGTTTGTATTTCCACCACCTCCAGCACCCCACATGTAGATAGTAATAGAGGCAGGTGAAATCGTTGCTGGAACTTGAAATGTTTGATTTGCTCCAGTATATGTAAATGTACTTGTTTGAAGAGTAGGCTTTGCACGCGCAGAGATTGTAATGGGCGGTATAGGCAAAACATTCGGTGGACGACTGATGCCAAATTGATTCGTTATATTCGGCGATGCATTTTTATAAGGATGATTCACGGGCAGATTTGCTTGTAGTCCCCATTTCCATGCGAGGTAGCCTTCGACTTGCTGGCGTGAAGTTTGTCCTAAATCTGAATTATACTGAACAACTTCAAATACATTTCCTGTCATATTTTCTTGAAATCCACCAACATTTCGTTTTCCTAAAATAAACATATTTCGTGTAAGCGTTCCAGCAGTTCCAGTAATCACAGGTGAAATACTTCCATTTGACCATAAATAAATATTATTTAAACTATCATATTGAATCGAGTACAAATAGGTTGTTCCATTAGCAAACGGACTTCCTGCTGACAACCAACCACCATCCGATTGTACTAAATAATAGTTTCCATTACTGTAGCGAGGAAAAAAACCACTATATCCAGCAGTTGTTGTATTATTTGTATACAATGGGCCTTGATCAGATGCTTGAACTGATACAATAAAAAGTGTATAATTTGTAAAGTTGAAGTTGGTATTTTGTAAATATGAACCACCGTTTAGATATACAGATGAAGATGCAGTGACATACGTGGGTGTTCCAACTGCTGTTAAGTTCTTACCACTTCCTGACTTATCGACCCATGTAGACACAGTGGCTCCATTAGAAGGCTTAATGCCTGTTCCTGCTGGATCTGCTCCATCAAGCCACATAGATACAGTACCAGCTACTGAAGGTGTGAACGCAGATTGATAGGGCACACGAACAAGAAGATTTACTGGATCCGATGGAAAGACAATCCCTCGCGTGCCTGGATGGCCTTGGGGGAGTTGTTGGCGCAGGCCCCATTTCTGGGCGAGGTAGGATTCGACTTGTTGGCGCTGGGGTATGGTGAGGATCGAATTATAATGAATAATTTCGCATACATATGCCGCAATACTAAATCCTCCATCTGGGCGTAATCCAAGATACCAAGGTGTTGCACTTGTATTCAGAGTAGTTGAATTTGAAGCAGTTAATGTAAAGTTAACAATACCACCTACTGTACTTGTTGATGAGTCATAATATGAATATAAAGAATACATATTTATATTTGGTACACCATATGCGGTTACATCACTGCCCGTATAGACATATGGACAAAAAATAATATTAGCGACTGGTGCTAAATCAATGCCATATGTATTAGGAGGCGATGCTCCACCATGCGGGCCTGTTCCAAATCGTGAATCACCACCTGCACCTGTTTGTGAAATCATTATAACTGTTCTTGAAGAGTTTCCACTTGTTGAATTATTTGATACACTTGTCATTTGACATGTAGAACCATTCAAATACACACATGGATAACCTCCTGGTGTTATTGTTTTTGTTGGAGCTGTTGTATTAGTATTAGTAAAATTATTAGCCAAACTACTTTTATCTATCCATGTACTTATATTTGAACCACTAGTTAAAGTTATTTTGGTTGAATCAGCCCCATCAAGCCATAGTTGACAACCGCCGATATCCGTAGGTTTGAACGGAAGTCGCTTTTGTATGAAGGCGCGCGACATCTAGTGTTAGGGATGATTAATTTTATGATAGACCAAAGCGTGCTTTATTCACCTGATAATTTGTATTGACTTCATCTGCTGAAAGGGCTCTCTTATACACACGCGCAATGGCTAAATATCCGCCCCAATAATCTCCAGAATCCCAACGACGCATTAAACGAATCTCACCACCACCAAACCCAGGTGTCGTTGCAGATGCTTGTGTCTGTGTTAAAACATTATTTACATAGAGTTTTAGATTTGTACCATCATATGTACCAACAATATGATACCATCCAACTGAAGGAAGAGTATATGTTGATGATGTATAGTACCATGTACCAGCAAAATATGCAGCAGCCAGATTTTTTCCACTAGCACCACCAACTGGCGATCCTAACGCAAAATTAACATTTCCTGCATATGTTGAACAAATAATAGCCGAGAGATTACCAACAGTAACATTTGTATAATAATGCCACACTTCAGTTGTCCACCTTGTTAATGCGACACCACCGTTATATGTGCCTGATGTTCCACCATACTGACTACTTGAAGGGGTAAATGCGATATACCCACCATTTGCAGAGGAATAGGTAGGAGAACTATATAATGTTACATTCAATCCAGATGTTGTTAAATCAAACCATGTAGAACCTGAACCAGGATAGGACGCAGGATTTCCAGCATCTACGTGTAACATTAAATCGGCTGTAACTAAAAAATATGTTCGAATAGGAGTACATACAATCGAGGGTATAGGCAAAACATTCGCTGGGCGGCTTATGCCTGCGGGATTTGTGACACCAATTGGTGCAGCATTTTTAAAAGGATGATTTGAGGGTAGAGATGATTGTGAACCCCATTTCCATGCGAGATAGCCTGTAATTTGATTATGTTCAGTTGCAGTTAAAGTTCGTGTAAAAAGCAAGTATTCATTTATAGTACCAATAAATCCTGTTGCTGAATATTGAGAATTACCTATTAATAATAAGGAACCCGCCGAAACACTAAACCATCCAGCACCACCTGCTGTAAAAGGCTGACCATTTATACTATAATTTAAACCAAGAGATGTTGTGCTGTTTATTCCTAAGATTGTTTTTGAATTTACAGTGACAGTAAATTGGTGATAGATTGATCCTCCACTGACCCATACATAAAACTGACCTATTTCAAAATCAAACCCAGTTGTTGAATCTTTAATTGAAATAATACCTTGTAGATAACTTGTATTATTTGTAGGTGTATGTATAACATAACTAGTATATGAATTTCCAAATATACCAACACTACCAGAATATTGAAGAGAGGTTGAACCATTAAATACAACCTCATTTGAACCAAGCGTAGGTTGAGAACCTGCTGTTGCTTGTGAAACATTGAAGCCATTCCCCGTTTTATCCATCCATGTAGACACAGTGGATCCATTGAGGGTAAATGTGGCAGAATCAGCAGCATCGAGCCATATCTGACAACCACCAATACTTGTAGGATTGAATGCACTTTGATATCTCCAATAAATTGCCGTTGGAATCGGCTGTGATGGATAGATAATCCCTCGCGTGCCTGGATGGCCTTGTGGAAGTTGTTGGCGCAGGCCCCATTTTTGGGCGAGGTAAGATTCAATTTGTTGGCGCTGGGGAGCGGCAAGCACAGAATTGTAAAGTAGTATCTCTCCTATATTTACAGTGGCATACCCTCCATTATCAAATGCAATCCAAAGTAGAGTTTCACTGGATGCAAATGCAGGCTGTGTTCCTGATGTAGGTGTTGCACCATTAAATCCAACATTTGTAGTTGTTCCAGACCATGAATACGATGTTAAATACGAATTGCCAATTGAAACAGATGTTGTCAATGTACCAACACCCACAAAGGTTGTATACGGCCCAATTAGATTTCCACCAGGAACGTATCCAAATGCTGGAAAGTTTATTTGGCCTGCATTATCTCTCCAAGTAAAGAATGGAGAATATCCATTATTTGCAGCGGTTGTTCTAAAGACAACAAATGAAGTTCCTGTTAAAATATTATTTACATTACCAAAAAGATAGCCTGAACCACCAAAACTTAACGATGATTGAGACCCTATTGTAGTGGCTGTTACTGTTCCACTTACAGAAAGAGAAACATTATTTGCTTTTTCTCTTATACTTGTTACATTTCCTGTTATTGTTGTCCTATCAGCCCCATCCAACCACAAGGAACAACCGCCGATATCCGTAGGTTTGAAGGGTGCCTGTTTGATCATGAAGGCCCGCGACATCTCTATTTAGGTGAAATATGTAATCACAACAAGACCTGGGCCGCCATTACCAGATAAGGCCTGTGTACCTCCTACAGCAACGCCAGATACATAATAGGGTGAATTTGTTGCTGGAGCCACATTTAACGTACCATTACTGCCCGAGGCATTTGAAAGTAGTCCTGTATAAGAAGATCCACCTCCACCACCAGAACCAAATGAGCCATTATCACTTCCAGCACCTCCACCATAAAATCCACCACCTCCACCGCCGCCCCAAGGATCTGCTCGACCTCCAACTAAAGCTGAACCACCCAAACCATTTCCTTGTGAAGCGCCGCCAGCAGTCTGAGTACCTCCTAAACCAAATTTATCATCTGCACCATTACCACCCGTACCAGTCCAAGATCCCGTTCCACCATTATGTCCATTTCCACCGCCCGCTTGTGTACCGCAGCCGCCTCCAGCACCAGCAGATACAATATCTACACTAGACCGCTGTATAGCCGATCGACCACCACCAGACCCATTATATTGAGCATTACCATTACCTCCAGTTGAGATAATGCCACCTCCACCACCAAATCGTGTAGCAACTCCTGTTTGTGCTGGAAATTGTATAGTACCTGCTTGACCAACTAGTACGCTCAAGGTTTCACCCCCTGTTACAGGCAATGTACCTGTTAAATAACAGCCAGCACCTCCATAAGACTGTGTAGGAAAATATCCACCACCACCTGCGCCCCACATGTAAACAGTAATAGAAGATGTTGTTGTAGGGACTAGAAAATCCTGTAATGCACCTGTATAATTAAAAATTCTTGTTTGGAGTATTGCTCTTGAACGAATAAAGGGTAATCGACTTGGTTGGCCGGTAGTAAGACTATCGATGAGTGGGCTGCGCGGATAAATCACGCCTGTTCGACCAGGATTGCCTGTGGGCAGATTTGGTTGAAGACCCCATTTCTGGGCGAGATAGCCTTCAATTTGTAGGCGCTGGCGATTCGTGATACCTGCTGGATAATAAATAAACTCAGCAATATTTCCAATAAAAAATCGAGACATAAATGAACTTGATAAGGTTAAAAAGGAAGTTCCACCCGATTGAGGGGCCACGGTACCAATGATTGAATATACATTCAAGTAGACATTGCTTCCAAAAGAAGGATTAAAACTGCCATTTACAAAATAGTTATTATTCGCAAGATCATTTCCATCACCAACACCTGCTGTTCCTAATAATGATATTCCTATTGTGCCACTCACGTATAGTCGGATGCTTTTATCTGCACTATTTATATTTGTGAATCCTAATAACATACCAATTCCAGCTCCAGTAATAGAATTTATACGAGATACAATATAGAACGCCGATGAAGTTGTAAAAGTAATCTGATTTGCTGAAGACATTATTGCGCCCGAAGGAAAACTAATAACTGACATTCCATTATCAGAGATATAAGAGGTTGTTCCATTTGTTATACTAAAATGATTAGATGAACCTGATTTATCGCGCCATTGACTCACATTTGAACCAGAACTAAAAGATACTGTGCTAGAGTCTGTTGAATCTAGCCACAGTTGACAACCGGCAATGTCCGTAGGTTTGAACGGATTTAATTTTCTCATAAATGGCAACGACATCTAGTTAGACACCCCATTTTCTAGCCAAATATGCTTGTACATTTGATATATCCATTGCTGTTAAATCAACAGGTCCACCATATCCAAGATTTGTAGCAAATAAAAGAATTTCACATAAAGTCATTGTAACACCTGCTGGTTGCGCTGGAGCAACTGCAAATCCTATATACTCATTATCATAGATACCAAGACCTAAATCTGTTGTCCAGCCGTTAGGAGACGCAATTTTAGTTCCAACTTGCAGAAGACTTACCGCGGGACTTGATCCCCAGACAAGCGAGTGCGTATAGAACTGCGTTGATGGATCGATTGTTACACCATTAAGAGGAAGAAACGCACCCTGTGATAAAATATCATCTGTAAAGACGCCACTTGTATTGGTAATTCTATACTGTGGCGTGTATCCACGACCCGCAGTTGAATTACCCTTCCATGTCCATGTTTGTCCATTTGTAAGTGAAGCACTTAACTTGAAGACACCAAAAATTGCGTGGTAACTTGTTTGGTAAACACCTGGCCATCTCCAATAACCTGAAGGAGATACAATACATGTATTATTCGTGCCTCCAGCCTGTGAACCGCCTTGCGTATAATTTCCAAGAGTAATCGTTCCAACATTCGATGCATTTGATTTCGATGTTCCAAAATTAGTCCACGCGGTTGTTGTCATCCCTACGTCACCTCTGAACCAATGCCAGGGTAATACACCTGAAGAAAGAGGTCGTAATGGTGTCCATGGATCAGGAATCATACGTATTTGTATGGGAATACCCGCGACTTGTGAGGGTCTGTTGAATGAAAGGGGAGCAGCAGAATAGTAGGGATGTTGCGAAGGTAGATTTGTTGATTGTAGTCCCCATTTCCATGCGAGGTAGCCTTCAACTTGCTGACGCTGATTTACCGATAATGTGGTATTGTAATAAATTATCTCAGCAGTAAAGTCTGAATCATATGAATTCGTGCCGAGTGAATTAATATAAAAAGGGGTTGATACATACTGATCTGTAACAATACTCGGTGTAACATATGGACTTGTTATTGTTGTTCTATTTGTTCCATTAAAGGGGCTTCCATTTATATTATATGGATTTGGTGTAAAAGCAGCCACATTATCATACCCAATACAGAAAATAAACCAAGTATTATTTGAAACAACAGAATTTGTTAATCCAATACTATCAACACAATCAAATGTATTTCCTGATACTGTAAATGACATAAGCGTATCATTTCCTGCATATACAAATCCACTATTAAAACCAAGTAAATACTTACCAGCAGCACATTTACCCACAAAAAATAAAGTAAACTTTGTTCTTCCTGTAAAACTTGCTATCTTAGCACTTGTTCCACTAGGAGTATAAATCGCATTATACGAATTTAATGAATTTGCCGCAACTGTCGTTGTTCCAGTATTATTTGACATGATATATCCATTTCCTGATTTATCTCTCCATTGACTCAGATTACTTCCAGATGAATATGTGATTGTACTTGCGTCGGCAGCATCTAACCATAGACCACATGCTGGCAGTGATAAAGGAAAAAAGTTCCCATAGGGCACATCTGTGACTATATTGGATGGCACCGCTGCGATGCCTGGGTTTTTACCTGGTGTATAAAAGGTCTGTGTGAGTGCTGGATGACCTGGTGGTAGGGAAGCAGTGAATCCCCATTTCTGCGCCAAATATCCTTCAACTTGCTGTCGCTGTAGTGTTGATAATGTACTTGTATACACAACAAGGTCACATATATTTCCAGAAATATATCCATTTGTAGCAAACCCTACGTAGAATGTACCTGAATATGTTCCAGATGATGTATCTGAAACAGTTTGTAAATTGCCATTAATATATCCAATAACATTTGTTCCATTATTTGCCTTATACAGAAAATCCAGTCGCGGTGTTGCGGATGTAAATGAACTGACTCCAGATTGAAATGGCTGTAGACCGCCTGTAAATCCTGGGTTATATTGCATAATAAGTGCAAAATTTGGACCACTTGAATAGCCAAAAGGTCCTGGATTTCCTGTTGGAGCAGTCATATTATATTCAACTAAGAAGTAGGTGGCCTGCCCTGAACCTATTAATGCTGGAAATGATGTATTTGAAAGAACTGTAGAGGATGATTGTGTAAATGTAAGGATTGTATTTCCATTTGCACCTACAGCACGCGTTGGTTGGTTTCCAGCAGTAGGCTGAGTCATATTATATCCTCTTCCTGATTTATCATTCCATTGACTAACAGTTGAGCCATTCATAACCATAGAGGATGTATCGGCCGCATCCAACCACAATACACATCCTGGTACAGCCAAGGGTGTAAAAGCCCCTATTTTCTGGATAAATGCCCTCGACATCTCTACTGAGGTGGCGGAGGATAATTCTTATAGGGATGACTCGCGGGCAAAGAAGCGACAAGCCCCCATTTCCAGGCGAGATAGCCTTCGATTTGTTGACGTTGCTGGCTCGTTGGCGTGGTACTGTAGACAATGACCTCGGCAACAGATGCTGTTAAGGTCGTCACAGAATCTGCGCGAGTACCAATGTAAATTGATGTTCCATTATCCGCATAATAGACTCCAGTTAACATACCAGAACTCGGATCGACAGGTGTGGCAAAATTAAAAGCATCTAAGAGGCCACTCGCAGCGGTCGCATTTGCATAATAGAGACTCGGTGTTGTAACATTTGTAAAATTGCTGCCTGATGTTGTATTATAGCCTGATTGGGCACCACCATTGCCAATATTACGAGAAAAATTTCCGCTTGATGTAACTGTATAAAAGTCAAGAGGTGCGGCCAAATTAGCTAAACCACGTGTGACTAAGGCATCATAAGTACCTCCACCTGTTCTTTGGTAAATCATGAAAAAGGTGAAGACAGTGGGGAATGTTCCAGCAGCGGCTGCTGAACTCATGTTCTGTGTCTGTGTAAAGAGGAGCGCAGGGCGATTATTGAAAGCTGTCGGCGAATAGGAGATGGATGATCCATTGAACATATTCGCATGACGAGCGTTCGTCGATTTATCCACCCAACGAGTCAAGGTTAATGGGCTCTTTTGTCTTGATCCGTTTCCAAAGGGGTCCCATGCGTCGAGCCACAGTTGACAGCCTGCGTAGTTCGTAGGTTTGAAGATGGAACTTATTGACCGTGTGAATGCGGGCGTTGTACTTGGAAAAGGGTTGTAGAATATAGCATTGTTATTAAGATATGGATGTCCAGCAGGCAAAGAAGCAACAAGGCCCCATTTCCATGCAAGATAGCCTTCGACTTCTCTAACTTGAGATATTGATAATGTAGTTCCATATACAATCACTTCTGCAAAATCGTATCCAAAACTTCCACTAGGAATTCCAATACATTGGAGTGTTGTTGTTAGAGAAGAAAATGTCCCTGAAATATTACCAGATAAACTTACAGATGATCCATTTAAATTAACAAAATTTGTACCTGAAGACCCTGACATCACTGCTGACATAAGTAATGTTGTATTAACAGGATTATAAGTTAATGGACTTGCTCCTCCTAATGCTCCATAGAGTAAACCTGTACCATTTCTATTAACAGATACTGTAAATCTTGAATTATCACTTGGATTTTGTGTTTGATTTGCATAGTTTATATTAAATTGAAAACCACCTGTTGCAACACCATTAATAAACATATATAATGGATATCCATTTGCCCTTTTATTTAATGGAGTAATATCTTCAGTCGGTCTAACTACTGCAAAAGATGTAGCCGTTGTAAAGTTTTGATTAAAGTTTGATATCTGTAGAAATTGTCCAGCGGCTGAACTAATCACAGGAAGACCATTCAAAGTAGTCGTCTGTGTTGGATAGGTTCCTGGGCTTCCTGTCAATATATAAGCATTACTTGATTTATCAATCATTTGTGTGACATTTGAAATAGACTTTGTAATTATTGTTAAATCTGCTCCATCTAGCCAAAGTCGACATCCAGAAATCTGTGTAGGAACAAAATTCCTATTTTTCTGTATAGTCAATGGAATCGTGCCAACTTGCGCTGAGTTAATTGTTGGAGTGTTTGTTGGGGCCGCACTTTTGTAGGGATGATTTGATGGTAGATTACTTTGCAGCCCCCATTTCCATGCGAGATAGCCTTCTATTAATTGCCGTTGAGAAATCGTGATGGCATTGATATAAACAATAATTTCTCCAACAAACCCATTTAAAAAAATGCTTGATGTATTTCCTGCGCGATCTCCTACTACATAGTTCGTAAAGTTAAATGAAGGTGATTTTGCTATATTAGTTGGAGTCTGCTGATTTCCATTTACAAAGGAATTTAGATTTGTTCCATCAATTACTAGAGAATAGAGAAATGGTGTAGATAAAGTATTTGATGTAAATGCTGAATTTGTACTGTCTATGGTTGAGTACATAGAAGTGTCAGTTAATTTTGTATTTGTAATTCCTGATACATGGTCTGGAGTTCCAGATCTACCAAAGCAAAGAAGACCACCATATGTTGCAGTAGAATTATTAAATGAGCCGACAAAAAAGATTGTATATGAACTTCCTGAACCTGGTATACTTCCTATAAAAGATGAACTTCCGTTAAAATTTATCGCTTGCACACCATTTATCGCATTTGTAGTCAATGCGGGTGTTCCAGCATAACTTGTTGTATTTCTTGCATTTCCAGACTTATCACGCCATTGAGTCACAGGAGATGTTCCTGTAAGTGATGTCGAATCCGCTGCATCCAACCATAATTGACATCCTGTAACAGTATTTGGTACAGATGGAAAAAAAATATTTTGAAACGTGGCCCCTGTTGCCATCTCTAAGGAGCCGGCGGAAATAGTTTGAACGGATGACCTGCGGGCAGATTCCCCGTCAACTTCCATTTCCATGCGAGATAGCCCTGGACCTGCGCCTGTTGTGCTGTGTTCAAGGCGTTACTATAGCAAATCACCTCGTAGATATAGCCCTTCATATATTCATTTCCAACTGTATAGGTGCGTCCAATTGTATTATTTGCGCTTGATTGTGCGCGAGTTCCAGGCGTATCTGTAGTGACAATTGTAAAGTTCTGTGTTATATTTCGTGTGCTGCCCGAAACATACTGACCTTCCACAGAAACTGTCTGATTAACATTAAATGTAGTGGTTGAGCCCAAGTCATTTCCCCACCAATAATGGATAAATCCGCCACCTACACCATTCGTACGGAAGGCGATTGTATCAGCATTTGTCGCGCCATATCCACCACCACCCAGAACACCTGACCAATTCGGTCCAAGATCACTGAAATTCACAATCATGAAATACGAATATGAACTGTTCCCCGTGGGAAAGGTTCCATTCGGCAGTGTGAAATACTGTGAAGAGGCTCCAACAAACAGAACACCTTTCTGTGAGGCCACATAGGTCGGTCCATTCACTTGTGTCGCATTATTACCGAGGCCGGATTTATCCCTCCATGTGCTCAATACATTTCCTGAACTCAACGCAAGAGTACTCGCGTCTGCCGCATCAAGCCAGAGTTGACAGTTGCCTAGTTGTGTCGGCTGCCAATTAACTACGCCTGCCGCACGATTAATGCGTAAAGGAACTGCTGCCGCAAGTCCATAGGAGACTTTAGAACCTGTACTATACGGATTTGAACTCGCAAGTAGAGGTACAGTATTCCATTTTGTAGCAAGATATCCCTCAACAGCCTGTCGCTGAGTCGCCGTGATTGCATTACTGTAGACAATTATCTCGTTTATAATAATATTTCCATAACTATCAATCCCTGGACTTCCGCTTCCTCCCCATCGAGCCCCTAAGATAAATCCAGTACATGTTCCCTGTGTAAAGTTCGGAACATTATTCGAGGTATTACCTCCATTCAAAAAACTTGCGCCTTGTGTACCCGTCATACTATCAAAATAAATGCTCTTTGGCAGCAAGGTTACATTTCCCATGTCGGATACATAGGCTCCGCTATTTGCATAGAAGCGTAGACCATTTGATGTCTCAATACTCATGCCTGATACAGAGGCGTAATCAAGGCCTGTTGTAGGATTTGGTGGAAATGAGAGAACACCACGAGCCCCTACACGAGTCACTTGCTCCATTACAATATAAACAGCGCGTTGAGAAAGATTAATTGGACAGGCAAAATTGCTAAGATAAGATGTTGAACCATTAAAATAGACACCGCCAGGATTTACAGTGTTAAATCCAATGAGACCTGGGCTTCCAGATGCAGTGGCATTGTAGGCATTACCTGATTTATCACGCCAACTGCTAAGATTTGAACTCGAGGAGAAGGACATTGAACTCTGGTCGGCTCCATCAAGCCACACGGCACATCCTGGAACTTGCCTAGGCGTAAAAATCGGGGTCGCAGTGCCAAGATTCGGTACGGTAAACGGATAGAGTGGATAGACCGGTGTTTCAGGATTCACAGTTAAATACGGATGCGCATTAGAAAGAGACGCTTGAAGACCCCATTTCCAGCCTAAGTATCCTTCAATGTTTTGTCGTTGAGTGGTGGTGAGCGACGCTGAATAGACAATCATCTCGTAGACAAAGCCTTCATAGTATTCAAAGAGACCAGGTGTATAGCGACCGATTGTCAAAGTAGGCGATGTACCCGACGTGAGGTTCGTTGTCTGACTTGACTGTTGTGTGCCATTTTTGTAGATAATTTGAGAACTTCCAGCAATATTCGCATTTATAATACTGGCTGTACCGGCAACTGAGTTTTCAACAAGAGTTGAATCACCTGAGCCGAGTCCATAACTTGTGATATAGCCACGGGGCCCATTTGCATAATACGGAAACACTACATAATTTGCTCCTGTCTGAAATCGGAAGAGACTTGAATTACCACCATAGGTGCCACCTGAACCATTCGAGCCGTTTGTATAAGTCGGTGCGTGAACAGCGATCAGTGAATGAGTAGTGCCTGGTACAGTTGCGGGCGATTCAAGCCACTGTGTGCCCGTAAAGGACATACAGGGACGACCTTGTGGGTCTCGTGTATAGGTGGGACCTGTTGTAGCAATGGCTGAGTTGCCGTTTGACGATTTATCTATCCATCGTGTAACAGGATTTCCTTGAACACTTGAGGGATCACTTGCGTCAAACCATGCGACTAAGCCGCCAACTTGTGGTGGTCTGAAGACAGTGAGTTTTTGTCCCTGAGCCGTGGACATCTATTAAGGGAGAGGAACTGGTGGAATCAAGAAAAACGGGTGGCTTGAAGTGATAGAGGCTTTGAGTCCCCATTTCCAGGCAAAATAGCCTTCAATCTGTTGGCGTTCAATATCATTTAGAACACGCGTATAGCATACAATTTCATAGACATTTCCTGTAAAATAATAACCTGCGGGTAATGTCTGAATAGCGCCGATTTTAAGATTTGGACTTACTCTATTGGCTGTACCTCCCGTTGTACTCACCTGAAAAGCCCCATTTACAAACATCTGTAAATTTCCAGAACTCTGAGTACGAAAAAACTCTCCAATAAACCCAGCACCTGTATTGACTGCAGTAGCAGAAAACTCAGTTGTATCTTGTGCAGTAGCAAGATTTCCAGTACCGTATCCAAGATATGCAGTTGGTGAGCCGCAAAGACTGATTCCCATATCATTTACAGACCCACCCATTTCTCCATCAAATATACCTTGCCCTGACCACCAATGATTTCCAAGAGCATCTGTATGTGCTTGTCCTGGTCCTGGCGTAGGTGTACAGTTTGGCCCAGTTTGGGTTGTTGAAAAAACGATAAAAATCGACCAATCACTTGTGACAACGCGTGGAACCTGAATATAAGATGTGCCTGAGAAGGCAACACCTGGCTTTCCATTCAGTGAGTTTGCAGTGAGAGTTGGAGTACCTCCTGAAGCGGTACTACTATTTCCAGACCCACTCTTATCTGTCCACGATGTAATCGTTCCTGTGGCAGGATTTGTGCCGGTTCCATTTACATCAGTTGCATCAAGCCATAATACACAGTTTGAATACTGTGGCGGAATAAATTTATTGCCCTGTACAGCACGACGCATAGGAATAGCAGGAATACGTAGAGCATTCACAAAGGTCAAATAGGAACCAGGAGCGTATATATTTTGCGTACTGAGAGCAGATACTTTCCATTTATCTGCAAGATATGCCTCGACTTGTTGCCTTTGTGTACTTGACAACGCAGTATTATAACAAATCACTTCTGAAATAAATCCTATCCATTTACGGTCTGTAATTTCACGATCAATACCAAATCGCAATCCCTGAAGATTTACTGCTGTTACAGAATGTGTTCTAGTAATAAAAGGATTCTGAATTGCTGGAAATGCTACATTTGTTTGTACTCCATTAACAAATTGAGTTACATATGTATTTCCTGGAGGCCACCAATTTGAAGTGCCTGAATTACCAATAAAAAGGATACCACCTTGAATTCCACCATCACTAGTTTTAGATGATGTTACTAGCCCATTAAAAGTATCAAATGTTGAACCACCTGTCCAGAGGCCTACAGCAAACACTTCCTGCCAATTATTTTGTGCTGAACCTGGGTCATATCCAAAGAAGTTTGTGCCAATATTGATTCCTGGAAGACCATTTACTGCAGTTGTATTGTAAGCAGAACCAGCACTTGTAAAAGGAAAATTAGAAACAGATTTATCTTGCCAGGTCGTAAGGGTTGCTCCATTTGCAGGACGGATGCCTGTTCCGTTTGGATCGGCTCCGTCAAGCCAGAGACTACAGCCTGAAAAAATGCGTGGGTCAAATTCAGGATTTGATACGGCAGAGGTAGGATACACTGGTGGGAAAATTAAACTAGGTGCTGCTGGAAGTGGTACTGTTTTGTATGGATGCCCATTAGATAATGACGACTGAAGCCCCCATTTTGTTGCCAAATAGCCTTCGACTGCTTGTTGCTGGGCTGTTGTCAGAACAGTATTAAATCCTAAATACTCATAGATGTTTTCATCAGTCACAGGTGGAGTTGAAAGACGTGCATCTCCAAAAAGGAACCATGTGCTATTGTTCGCACTGGGTAGTGCTCCACTTGAAGCATAGGCAGTATTGGACCCATTGTAGAATATAAAATTACTGGTTGCGGATGACGAAAAGCCTATAATCGCATTTGAATTCAAAGGCACTACATATGCACTAGGATTTACTACAGCAGAACCATTAGCAAATAAAGTGATTCCATTTGTTGTTAGATATCCGAATGAGAAATGGTAACGTTGTGTAGCACCACTGATACCTGTAAACCACATAGTATTGATTATATTCCAGTTAGGCATAGTAGATCCATTTTTTGCGACCATATAGACAGTTGTTGCAGGTGATGATGAAAAATTTGGCATCGATGATCCAACTTGATAGAGATAGCTTGTCGCCGATAATTGAACACCAGGGAGGCCGTTCAGAAGATTCGTAGCATAGGTCGGTCGATTGGACGCCGTGCCCTGTATGACTGAATACGCATTACTCGATTTATCTCTCCATTCACTTACAGTGCCAGAACTTTGTGTAATGGTTGTTGGATCTGACGCATCAAACCAGAGGGCTAAACTGGGAATCATGGTTGGAGTAAAAAAGATTGATTTTTGTGCTGATGCAGTAAATGGAATGTTACTGCCCATCTATCTATTAAAATGTAAAAATCTGAGGCTGTTGGACTCGGGTTCCGCCGATGACGAATTGATTGAAGAAGAAGAGAGAAGAACTTACAAAGACATTATTGCCCACTGGCGCGCTGTTGGGTGAATTGAAGGTGATAGAACTTGTGATTAAGTTTCCTGTCGACAAGGTCAAGAAACTGCTGATTTGTGTCGAGAGGTACCCTACTGTTCCTAAGCCTATGACCGTTGAACCGAGTTGTGTTTGGAGATATGATGTGGATACGAGCGTTGCCAAGTTAGCAGTGGAGACTAGGTTTGCTAAGTTTGCTGTGGAGACTAGGTTTGCTAAGTTCGCAGTGGAAACTAGGCGTGCTAAGTTCGCAGTGCTGACTAGACCAAATCCGCCAATGTTTGTCAGTGCACTTGAAAGATATCCAACTGTTCCCAAACCAATAACTGTACTTGTAAGATTTGCCTGTGTCAGAAAACTGACACCCACAATCAGACTTGTTGATATGATTGGCGCATAGAGAATTCCTGTATTCACTTGGTAACTACTTACTACAGCAGCACGTATGGCTCCAAAGTCGGCCCAGCCGTTCCCATCACCAAAGGTCAACTGGTCAATTGTAAGGGATGAAATATACGCAGTATTGCCTGTTGCGCTAGAGAAGAACAGGGTTGATATATTAGCACTTAATGTCCTGAAGGCGCGAGAATAACTGTTGGTTGTCGACAAGAATTGTGCACTTGATATAAATCCTGCTGTACCAAGACCTATTACTGTGCTTGTAAGAGATGTATTCAAATAACTGGTAGAGACTAAGTTCGCAAGATTGGCTGTGCTGACCAAGCCGAACCCTCCTATATTTGTAAGGGCACTTGATAAATAGCCGGCTGTTCCCAACCCAATGACTGTACTTGTAAGGGCCGTATTCAGATAACTTGTTGAGACTAGATTAGCCAAATTTGCCGTGGAGACCAGATTCGCCAAATTGGCTGTGGAGACAAGATTTGCTAAATTTGCAGTTGATACATGACCTGCTAGATTGGCTGTGGAAACTAGATTTGCCAAATTGGCTGAAGAGACTAGATTAGCCAGATTTGCCGTGGAGACAAGGCCAAAGGCTCCAAGACTAGGAATACTTGAGAGATATCCTACTGTTCCCAAGCCAATTACTGTTGATGTGAGTGCATTATTAAGAGTTGGTGTGCTAATAAAATTTGCTGTATAGTTGACATTTCCTGATAAAATTAGCGTAGCATTAAAGTAAGTTCCATCTCTCAAAATGGTATTTGTTGGATTTCCATTATAAGCAGTAAAAAATAGACCTTCAGATGTTCCGTTCAGTTGAACTATTGCTGTAAGTGATTGACTTGTACCCGTCGTGGTTGTTGAAGGAAAAAAAGTTTGCGCAATTGCAAGAGATGGTCCTGTAACTGTTGGTGTTTTACGTATTTGAATATTAACCTGTTGCGTTTGACCTGTTGTTGTAGGGGTATTCCACCAAACTTGATAATTAACTAAATAATAACCTGCCACGTTTGGTACTAATGTAGAGGTTATTGGATTCCACCAATTTTGAGGGTCATAATTTGGATTAATAGAACCAGTTGGGGTTGTAAGAAATCCAACTTGCGTATCAACGCCTGTGTTAATTGTTTGACTAGAAGAAAGAGATCCTTGTACTACATAATCACTTGGAGCAATTGTTGTAGTTGTTGAAATAGAATTTATCTGCTGATAGAGTCCTAAACTTGTAGATAAGAGTTGTGATGTTGAGATATATCCACTAGTACCAAGGCCAATCACGGTTGAGCCGAGTTGACTTGCTAAGTAAGAAGTACTTACTAGATTCGCAATATTTGCAGTGCTCACGAATCCTCCAAGGCTAGGAATACTTGAGAGATAGCCTGCTGTTCCAAGTCCTCTAACGGTTGATGTAAGTGAAGTATTTAAAAAAGAGGTTGATACTAAGTTGGCTAAATTTGCAGTAGAAACAAACCCTCCAAGGGTAGGAATACTTGAAAGATAGCCTGCTGTTCCAAGACCTATAACAGTTGATGTAAGTGAAGTATTCAAAAAAGAGGTTGATACTAAGTTGGCTAAATTAGCAGTAGAAACAAATCCTCCAAGGCTAGGAATACTTGATAAGTAGCCCAGTGTTCCAAGTCCTGCCATAGTTGAATAGAGACTTGGTGATGAGAGATACCCTGCTGTTCCAAGTCCAGCAACTGTTGAAAACAAACTAATTGATGATAAAAAACCAGGACTTGCGCCTGCAATTTCAACCATTGAAATAACTGGACTGGTTGCTTCACCAAATTGAAAAGAACCTCCTGCTACATTATTTGCTTTCAATGAATATGTATAAGTTCCAGCAGGCACAGCATCAACCCATGTAATTCCAAAGGGAATATTTTCATTTGCTGCAGAACTTTCTGCTTGAACTTGACCTCCAACTGCAGTTGTTCCTCTATACAATTGTAAAAGACACCATGTACTTGCTGTCACATTATTAGCATCACCTGTTGCAATAATTTGAACTGGATTTCCTCCTGTTGTAATTGTTGCTGATACAATTGTAAAGGGAAAAGGTCCTTGTGTTGTTACTACAATTTGTGCACCAACAGTATTTTGCCCATAGTTACCTATTGAAGTTGTTACACCTTGAACAGTAACTGTTACATTACCTACTCCGCTTGCTGGAGATAGACTTACACCTGTGCCAGCAATAAGTTTAGTTACAGCAACATTCGAGAGGCCTGAGAAACTTGATAAAAGTTGTTGGCTGCTTATATATCCAGCTGTTCCAAGGCCAATTACAGTGGATCCAAGTTGTGTAGTCAAGTAGGAAGTTGAGACTAGATTTGCTAGATTGGCTGTTGATACATGATTGGCTAGGTTGGCTGTTGAGACAAGATTAGCAAGATTGGCTGTTGAGACTAGATTTGCTAGATTGGCTGTACTGACTAGATTTGCTAGATTCGCTGTACTTACATGACCTGATAGATTGGCTGTGCTAACAATTGAACCAAATACAATTGTAGAGAGATATCCAAAGGTTCCAAGACCTATTATTGTACTTGTTACATTAGACTGTTTAATATTTCCAGGCGAATTCTGTATCTCTTGATAGAGGCCCAAACTTGTACTTAGTAACTGGCTTGTACTTGTGTAGCCAAACGTTCCAAGACCCTGAGCCGTCGATGCAACAGCAAAAGTGAGTCCAAGAGAAGAGACAAAGCCTTGTGTTCCAAGGCCAATCACTGTACTAGTCAGTTCTATAGGGTCAATGAAACTGCTAATATATTGACTGAGGCCAACACTTGTGGACAAGAGTTGTCCACTTGAAATATAACCGGCTGTACCAAGACCAATTAATGTGGAACCGAGTTGAGTTGCTAGATAGGTAGTGGAGACTAAGTTGGCTAAATTAGCAGTAGACACATGGTTTGCAAGATTTGCTGTAGAGACTAAGTTGGCTAAATTAGCAGTAGACACATGGTTTGCAAGATTTGCTGTAGAGACTAAGTTGGCTAAATTAGCAGTAGACACGTGGTTGGCAAGATTTGCTGTAGAGACTAAGTTGGCTAAATTCGCTGTACTTACAAATCCTCCGAGACTAGGAATACTTGAAAGATATCCAGTAGTTCCTAAACCAATCACAGTAGAGCCGAGTTGAGTTGCTAAATAGGTAGTGGAGACTAAGTTGGCTAAGTTGGCTGTACTTACAAATCCTCCAAGGCTAGGAATACTTGAAAGATACCCAGTCGTTCCTAGACCAATCACAGTAGAGCCAAGTTGAGTTGCTAAATAGGTAGTGGAGACTAAGTTGGCTAAATTGGCTGTACTTACAAACCCTCCAAGGCTAGGAATACTTGAAATATAGCCGGCTGTACCTAGACCTCTAACAGTGGAGCCGAGTTGGGTTTGGAGATAGGTTGTTGAGACTAAGTTTGCTAAATTGGCTGTACTCACTAAACCGCTCGCATTAATAGAACCACTTGCTGAGGAGAGATATCCTACTGTTCCAAGACCAATTACCGTGCTCGTAAGACTTGCCTGCGAGAGAAAATCCACCCCAATTAACTGACTCGTTGAAACAGTTGTGGCATAGATAATTCCAGTATTAATCTGGAGTGTACTGATGGCCACCGCACGTAAAACGGCAAAATCCGCCCAACCATTACCATCTCCAAAAATCAATTGGTCAATTGTAAGCGTAGAAATGTATGCATTACCACCTGTAGCAGTTGAAAAACGTAGACTCGATACACTTGCATTCAGTGTAATAAAATTCTGCGAATATCCGTAGGTTGTGGATAAAAGTTGGGCACTTGAAATATATCCTGCTGTACCAAGGCCAATTACAGTACTTGTAATATTAGCGCTACTAATAAGACCCGCTAGATTCGCAGTCGATACATGACCAGCAAGATTTGCAGTACTAACTAAACCAAATCCTCCTAGATTGGTAATTGCACTTGAAAGATAGCCTGCTGTACCAAGGCCAATTACTGTAGACGTCAAGGCTGTATTTAGAAGAGAGGTTGATACTAAGTTCGCTAGATTTGCAGTCGAGACATGACCTGCAAGATTGGCAGTTGACACAAAACCTCCAAGACTAGGAATACTTGAAAGATATCCTGCCGTTCCTAGCCCAATCACTGTTGATCCGAGTTGCGTTGTTAGATAGGAAGTGCTCACTAAATTCACAAGGTTGGCGGTTGATACATGACCTGCAAGATTGGCTGTGCTCACTAGATTCGCAAGATTAGCAGTTGACACATGACCTGCAAGATTTGCTGTGCTCACTAAATTCACAAGGTTTGCGGTTGATACATGACCTGATAGATTAGCAGTGCTGACAAGTCCAAATCCTCCTAAATTAGTAATGGCACTTGAAAGGTAACCTGTTGTTCCAAGACCAATCACAGTACTTGTAAGGTTTGCTTGCGTCAAGAAATTAATGCCAATAATCTGCTGAGTTGAGATAATGGGCGCATAGACAATCCCTGTGTTCACTTGATAACTGCTTACTACAGCAGCACGTATGGCTCCAAAATCAGCCCAGCCATTTCCATCACCAAAGGTCAATTGGTCAATTGTCAAAGAAGAGATATATGCTGTATTTGCAGTTGCACTAGAAAAGAACAAGGTTGATATATTTGCACTCAGTGTTGTAAAGGCCCGAGAATAACTGAAGGTCGTTGATAAAAATTGTGCTGTCGATATATATCCTGCTGTTCCTAGTCCAACAACAGTTGAACCTATCTTATCTGCAGCATAGGATGTAGATACATAGTTGTTTAAATCAGGTCCTGTAATTGTAACAACTCCTGTTCCTTGATCAACGCTAATATTCGCTCCTGCTATAATTTGTGTAACACCTGTACCACCTCCTGTAACACCTGAAACAGATATACCGTTTAATAATAAAATTCCTGCGCTTACATTCATGCGAGCACTATTTGAATATCTTGGATCATAAAAATTAACAGATGATGTAAAAAGAACTCCAGTACTGTAAGAATAGGCTTGTGTTGTTGAAAGAATACCAATTGAATCTAGAGTATTTTGAATACCTTTTGATGTGCTTAATAGTTGTGAACTACTAATATAGCCGGCTGTACCAAGGCCTAACACAGTCGATCCAATTTGTGTTTGCAGATAGGCTGTACTCACTAAATTTGCTAAGTTGGCGGTCGATACTAATCCTGCTGGAAGACTTGCAATTGCTGAAGATAGATACCCTGCGGTTCCTAGACCAATTACTGTAGAAGTTAATGCCGTATTTAATGCATTTGTTGATACTAAATTTGCCAAATTGGCTGTGCTAACAAAGCCTCCAAGAGTAGGAATACTTGAAAGATAACCGGCTGTACCTAAGCCTACAACGGTTGAACCAAGTTGAGTATCAAGATAGGATGTACTTACTAGATTTGCAAGATTTGCTGTTGAGACAATTGAACCAAAAACTACTGTAGAGAGATAGCCCATTGTTCCAAGACCAATTAGACTTGATGTAATTAAAGTTTGTTCTATAATTGTTCCAAATGTTGTATGAATATGTGAATAATATAAATCTTGATAATAGGCTGTAACACTACGATATGCATCATTAGTATCATTATTATGTACAAAAATTTTTATTACAATCGAAGTATTTGCTGGTATAATAGTATAGTTTACAACAACACTAAGAGTTACTTGAGTGATTTGGGTTGGTATTGCTATACTTTCTGAAGTGCCAATCAATGTTTCGGTTCCTACCTGATCCCTAAAATAGATAGAATAGTATGTAAATGTTCGTACGGAATCAGCAACTATAAATAGATTTAAATCCCATATACCAGAAGGAATAAATACAGGCAAGGAAAAATCAGTTTGAAAAGTTCCAATATTAGAGTCAGCGGTATTCTTAGGAATTTCAATATATACAGACTGTTGACTAGCAGTAACTGTATTTTGTTCTAAAGCACTATATAAACCAACAGGTACGCTATAATTTAAATAAAGAGTTGTTCCAAAATAATAATTTGGACTGAATTGAAATGCGGTTGAAAAAAAACTGGAAATAAAACTAAATGTTCCAGCAGTTGTACTTGTAAGTTGAGATGTACTTACATAACCTGCTGTTCCAAGGCCAATCATAGTAGATGTAAGTTGAGTATCAAAATAAGAAGTACTTACTAGATTCACTAAGTTTGCTGTTGATACAAGATCAGCAAGGTTTGCTGTCGAGATAAGATCAGCAAGATTTGCTGTTGATACGAAGTTGGCAAGATTTGCTGTTGAAACAAGATCAACAAGATTTGCTGTTGAGACAAGATCAGCAAGATTTGCGGTCGAGATAAGATCAGCAAGATTTGCTGTTGAGACAAGATTGGCTAGATTTGTTGTTGAGACAAGATTGGCTAGATTTGCTGTTGAAACAAGATTGGCTAGATTTGCTGTTGAAATTAAATCTGTAAGGTTTGCTGTTGAAATTAAATCTGTAAGGTTTGCTGTGGATACAACATTGGCTAGATTTGCTGTTGAAACAAGATTCGCAAGATTTGCTGTTGATACAAGATTCGCAAGGTTTGCTGTTGAAATTAAATCTGTAAGATTTGCTGTTGAAACAAGATTCGCAAGATTTGCTGTGGATACAAGATTCGCAAGATTGGCTGTGGAAATTAAATTTGCAAAATTTGCAGTCGATACTAAATTCACCAAATTGGCTGTTGAGACAAGGTTAACTAGATTTGCTGTCGAGACTAAATTTACTAAACTAGGGAGAGTAGAAATATAACCAGCCGTTCCAAGACCTATCACGGTAGATCCAAGTTGTGTTGTTAGATAGGATGTAGAGACTAAATTAGCAATACTGGGAATAAGGTTTGAATTATTATACTTGAGAACTCCACTACTTAGACTTATAAACCCAGTTGATCGTGTGGTTCCATCAATCAGATTAATTGAGGATGCAAATAGATTTCCAGTACTCAGTGTAAAAGTAGAAAGAAACCCAGGTACTGGCGTATAGATATTTGTTGTTCCAACTGTATTTACATTTGACGGTGAACCATATATGTTCGTTGTTCCAGTTGTTATCACAGTAGATGGAGCATCATAAAAATTAGTTGTTCCACTTGTAGTTACGTTTGAAGATGCACCATAAATATTTGTAGTACCAAATGTCGAAACACTTTGTATTGAACTGTAAAAATTATACACATCACCACCTCCTTGAATTGTGGATCCATCCAAATATAAAATACCACTACTTACCATCATCAACAGAGTACATGTTGTCGCAGAATCAATAAATGCAATCGATGAAAGAGTAATTGTTCCAGTACTCAAAGAAAAATAGTTACTACCACTTGCTCCGCCTCCCGCAGTTGACCAAAAGGTTCCACCTGTACCATTTGTATAGAGAACTGTACCTGCACTTGGATATGTTGATGTTATACTTTGTTGAATATTGAGTTCACCTACATAGAGATTGTCAATCTCATAGACCCTGTAGAAACTCATCTATCTTAAGTCCCGGAACTTTTTGTGCGCTCTTTTCCCGACCTACTTAAGTGATTTCTACGCAGGATGAGTATGAGCACCGGCTCACAACACGGTGAAGAATGGCCAGGTATGACTCGGCTAGCCCCAAGTCCTTCGGATGCCCTTAAAGTCTACCAACCTATGCTAAAAATTGCTCCGCTCTTTGAACGAAAAATTGTTCTTCTAGCAACGGCTACGATTACAGATGAGAATATTTTCAATAATGGTCTCTTTCAAAATGTCTTTTTCCTCCTACGCATGTTCGAAGCCATGGGCATGTTACCACTTTTTGTAGTGAATGAGAAGCCCAAGGCGCTCGATAAAATCCCCGAAGTTCTACGGAACACTCGCGTGGTTAGCGTAGAGGACTTAGTGAAACAGCCCATACCTGTGGCCTACTATATTGAAATTGGCATGTCAATCGATCAGATGATGCGCAAGTTTCTGAAGATGATTGGTGCAAAAATCTTCAAACTTTATCTGGGAAATATCCTGAATATTGACATCGAGACTCCGATTTTCTACCCAAATATGAATTTTGCTCACCATGTGATCGGCGAGATCACAGATATCTGGGTCTCACCTCACTATGCACAGCACTGTGAATATGCTCGCCAACTCAATCACGTTGACCCGAGTAATAAAAAAACAATGATTGCACCCTATGTCTGGGATTCGGCAGTCCTCACAGATGACGGTAAGCGCAGCCTCACATGGCGGCCTCGCCAACCCAGCGAAGAGGAAGTTCTTATCATCATGGAGCCGAATATCAGTTTTCAGAAGTCGTGTGTAATTCCGCTTATGATTATTGAAACCTGGTTTCGGAAGCATCCCGACTGGAAGGGTAATGTCCTTGTCATCAATGGAGATCGTGTCTTACAGATTCCATTTTTCAAGGATAATATTCTTGGTCAGATGGATATGTTCAAGGCTGGTCGTGTTCAGACAGTGGGTCGCCTTGATATGGTCAATGTAATGAAGCATTTCCCCCATGCAACCTTCCTCTGTCACCAAGTGAATAATGAATTTAACTATATGGTTCTTGAACTTTTATGGGCAGGTTTCCCTGTACTACATAATAGTCGTGCATGGGAGCAGTTCGGCTATTATTACCAGCAGTCCGATGTAAAGGATGGGGCAGCCGTTCTTGAAGAGGTACGCACGAAGCACCAGGACCGCCTTGAAGCCTATAAGTCACATTCACGCGCACTGGCCTGGAAGCATTCTCCCTACAATCCTGATGTCCACCGCGCATGGAAGGATCTACTTGGGTTTTGAGCGTCGTGGTGCCTTCGGCTCAGCAGCATGACACTCTTTACACTTGAAGGTGAATTTGGTCATTTTATGCTCTTCAAGGAATGCAATGAGAATCTCACGCATACAGATTGGCTTTGATGTATCAGGCCAAATTCGTTCAAGTGCTCGCTGTATAAGAATAGGTCGCTCTTCACCAAGACCATGGCATCGATGTTCAGAAGGTTTCTTACATTCTGAACATGGATTCTTCTTCAAATAGCCTTCTGTAAAGATTTTTTGGATGAAATTTGTAAATACATTGCTATAGAAATCTTCTATAAACTCTTCGTGAGTCGTGTCGACAATCTTTGTATTCCATTTATCTGTCTGTGTTCGCAGTTTTGCAATTCGTGTATCAATATATTCCGAATGTGGATTTGTATAGGACATCATTGAATTGAAAGAGTAGAATACACTAGTTCAATTTTAGATGAGCACTGTTAGATATATAAAATTGAAACAATTGCTCTCAGTTTTATATACGTAGATGGAGAACAGAGTGGCTAGATTCTATGAACTACATAACAATCGATGGTTTCACATCATGAACTTATCACTTGAAATTATAAAGACAGAAGATAAACATCAAAGATATATGTTAGCAAAGTATGGTCACGGTTTCTTTAACCTCAAAGAGTATTAAAATTGAAAGACTTTTTATACGATACAGTACAAATATGCCTTCTATCATATATGGTGGTCTACGATATACACAAACAAGACATGCAATACAGTGTAAGAAGTGTTTGGAAACAATCGAAAGTAAACATGTACATGATTTCAAAGAGTGTTCCTGTGGCGCAGTCGGAATCGATGGGGGAATCTCTGCTGGAAATCGCATACTAGGAAATCTTTCGGATATGGAAGACAGACGTATGTATTGTGCGATTGCTGAGAAAAAGAAGATATGGCTACCGCAGACCGCCATTGAAGAACAATTTTCCAAATTAAAATGCGCTTAAAACTCTCCTTCCAACACTCTTAAGATAGCAGATGAAGGTCGGTGTCACCACTCATGTTCAGTATTCCTTCTTTAGTGGAGGTGCGGGTGGCACCAGTCTAGCCATTGCAGAAGTCTTCCGAAACCTCGGATATGAAGTCTGGCTTATCAATACAAATGGAGATACCGAATGGTGGGATGATTGTAAATCAATGAGAGAGGCATGGAAGAATTCTATGGTAAATGGCGTATCAGTTCGCGAGGGAAAACTGCCTGGCGATGGAAAGCCGTTTGACTTGATTATTGAAGTGGAACGCACCTTTTTCATGAGCACCGAAGAGCGTAGAAAGGCAACTGGTCCTTCGGGCCATTGTGTCTGGCTGCACCGCAAGTCAGCAGTCTTTCACGATATTGAGGCGAGCCTCTATCCATTTGACATGGCTAAGCGCTGTGTAGATGGTTTGTCTGCAGTCTGGATGTTCGATGCAACAACAACAGAGGATGATAAGAATTATCTGGAAACAGTGGCTCGATGCCCTGTCTATCGTGTACCCTTCACATGGACGCCGAGTTATGTAGAGGTGCATCGTGGTGAGACGAAGGCGCCTGAGTGGCTACAAGTTACAGAAGCACTTGGTGCCGATAAGCCGTGGTCAGTTCATATCTGTGAAACAAATAATTCAGCTAGCAGCAGTCTTACACTACCGCTTGTGATTCTTCATCACACAAAGGAGAAGACGAGTTTTCCGTTTATCAAGTGGACGGCACATAATGCGGATTCTGTGCTGAGAAGTACCTTTTTCAAGAATAATGTGAAGGCGCATTGTGAAATTCAGGGACTCAGTGGTGAGTTTATTGGCCGTCAGCGCCTGATCGATTGGATTTATGATCCTAAGAGTTGTGTGCTCACTCATATGCGATTCAATACGGTGCGCCCTTTTCTACTGGATGCCGTCTGGACTGGTGTTCCGATGATTCATAATAGTCCATGGGTTCGTGATCTTGTAGGAACTGGATATGAGCGGCTCTATTATCCTGATAATGAGATTGTCGCTGCAACTGCCTGCTTTGAAACCCTCGAGGCTGATTTTAAAGCACGAACGGGCATCTTTTCTGCAGATACTCGTGCTGCTACGAAGAAGATGCTTCTGGAAAAGGTCAGTCCGTATAGTATTGTCATCTGTAATGCCTGGAAGGCTGCAGTAGAAACTCTTCAAGGAATTCAGGTACCTCCTGCGATCCCTCTAGTTGCAACAACTCCTACCCCTGTTATTGTGGCTGCGCCTGTCGCACCTGTAGCTTCGGTAGTCGTACCTTCTGTGCCTTCTGTGCCTTCGGCAGAAAAGACTCTAAAGATTCTATTTACCGATATGTGGGATGACTTCAATCCCACCTACAATATGTTCACCCTCATGTTAAATGAAGCCGGTCGTCATCTAAATCCTCCTGTTCGCGTTGAGGGATACGGACATACAGATTCACGAAAGCCCGATCTCTGTATTTTCGGTCCCTTTGGTTCAAAGTGGACCGGTGTTGGAAAGGATGTGCCCAAGGTGCATTTTACTGGAGAGAATTCAATGATCATAAGTTGTGATGATGTAAAACTCAATATCGGTTTTCAACACGCCGACTTCAAGGATCAGGACTATCTTCGTCTTCCTCTCTGGATGCTTGAAATAGATTGGTTCGGATGTGATAAGGAACTCATTGCAAATCCGAAGCCACTCTCGATTGATGCGTGTACGAAAGTGGACCCTGATATTTCTCATAGGAAGAAGTTCTGTGCGTTCGTGGTTACCAATCCGTGTAATCCTGTGCGTAATAGTGCGTTCCATTGGCTAAGCAACTATAAGCAGGTTGACTCAGCGGGGCGTCTTTTCAATAATGTAGGAGATGTGATCTTTGCCGGTCGCGGGGGTGGAGGTGGTGAACTAAAGAAGTTTGAGTTTCTCCGCGATTACAAGTTCTGTCTTGCATATGAGAATAGCAGTTGCCAAGGCTACACAACGGAGAAGTTCCTACACGCCAAGGCCGCAGGATGTATTCCGATTTACTGGGGTGATCCCAAGGTGGAACGTGATTTTGACACAAAGGGCTTCATTAATGCACAAGGCTTCACTCGCCCTGAAGAACTTATTGATGCAGTGCGAGCCATGGATACTGACCAGGATGCATGGCTGAAGGCGTATTCAGTGCCTGCCCTAGATGACACTCGTCGTGATCTTGTTCGCAGGACTTTGTCCGAGTGTGCACGGCGTATTCTACGCCTTGGACTTGGCGCTGATGCAAATCTTGACAGAATTCCGCGGTTTCTCGGTGGAGCCACAGATGCTGAGGCTGCTGGGCTTTCTAAGATAGTTCCTAAGTCTACTGAGATTAAGAATGTAGTTGTCGTAAGTGCAGCCACTGCGCGTTTTCTACCCTCTCTTCATCAATTCCTTGTCTCCATCAATGCACAGAAACAGAATACAAACACTCTCAAGATTGAAGGTGAAATCTGGCTAGGAGATGATGTGGAAGAATCAACCAAAGAGGAGATTGCCAAGGAATTCTCTTGGGTAAAGTTCAATCGATTTCCTAAGGAGACGCCCCCTAGTTTTCCTGATCTCTGGGAACCCAAGCATTTTGCTTGGAAACTCTGGATTTACCAGCATATGGCTACGCGTGCTGATCATGCTGGGAAACTCTGTATCTATCTTGATAGTGGTATCTTCATGTGTCGTTGGCCGGTTGAGTGGATGCAGATTGCTAAGAATGCTGGCATCTGCCTCATTAATGATACGCACCAAATTAATAAACATTGGTGCCATGACTACTTTTGTAAGACACTTGCCGTCACCAATGCAGAGAAGGCAGAGAATCAAGTACTTGGTGGAATCTGCGCCTTTGTGTCAGGCCATGCAGCCCCTATAGAGTTATTTGGACAGGCATGGAGGCTTGCACAGGATAGAGCACTCATTGTAGGTGAAAAGTGGTCAGGACTAGGGGCCGATGGCAAGCCCTTCGGTCATCGTCATGACCAGAGTATTCTGAGTATCCTTAGCAGCCGTATGAGTCTTATACGGTACCCGATTGATTCCATCTACTGCGACGAGTCGCTTCGCAGGACATTCTTGAGTAAGAAGGCCTTCTATGTGCATCGCGGTGGCTTCACTGTTCACAAGCAGTTTACAGAGGGCATTGATGACTGTTACGTAATTAATCTCGATCGTCGCGCGGATCGCATGGAGAAGTTATATACAAATATGCCGAGTCTGCAGAGGCGGGTAAATCGCATTAGTGCAGTGGAGGGGTGTAAACTTCAAATGACACCGGCTATTGCGCGTCTCTTCCGTCCTCATGATTTTAAGTGGAAGAAGCCTGTACTTGGCTGTGCTCTTTCACACCTTCGAGTCTGGTGGCAACTCGCGAATGAGCGTGATGATATCGGATCCTATTTGATCCTGGAGGATGATGTCAAGATGTCGCCTGACTGGGAGGCGCGCTGGAAGGCCGCTGTTCCGCATATTCCTGAGGACTTTGATATCATTTATCTTGGTGGTATCCTGCCACCCAATCGTGAGGGCTTTGAGGCAGCAAAGGAGCCAGTCAATGCGCATTTTTCACGCGTTAAGGAGAACAGTTTCTTCGGTCAGACAAAGCCGAATCGTTATTTCCATTGGTGTGCTTATTCCTATGTACTCAGTCGCAAGGGTGCTCGCAAGGTTCTTGAGATTCTCATGGCAAAGGATGGGTACTGGACATCAGCGGACCATATGCTTTGTAATCCTGTTGAGTTTCTGAGTATGTATTTCTTGGACCCCCTTGTCGCCGGCTGCTACCAAGACGAGGATCCTCGTTACCAAGGTGCAGCCTTCAATGATTTTAGTCGCAAGGATGAGTTTGACAGTGATCTCTGGAACAATAATGAGCACTTTAATACGACGGATTGTGAGGCAATGGGTCGTCTGGATGGACCCCCTGATATAGCCCGTGCTCTTGCTGATTCTCTTCAAATTAACTCAGGTCCTACCACAACAGAGCAGTCTATAGGCAAGCAGGCTCCTGAGGTTGCCAAAGAAAGGCTCCGCGAGGTGCTGCCTGCACATCCTCTTTGGAGACAACTTGAATCGGCTGTCATGATGCGAGAGCCCCTGCTCGGTCGCGAAATTGCGTTTCAGATTATGCAGGCCTGGCAAATGGAATGGAATGAAAAGACAGATGAGGACTTTACTGGGTTTTTAACTGCGATGAGCGATGAGACTTTTGCTGGACTCCCATCAAAAGATACACTTGCAAAACTCTATAAGGAATGGGGAGTCTTGAGCGATTCAGCAAGTCAATCAGGCAGGACCTGGCCCGAAAAGGTTCGTCGCGCACTTGAAGTCTATATGAATTATCTACCTCGTGCAACGGATCCTCCTAAGAAGATGAAGGGACGGCGTATTCTAAAACTCAAACAACAAGTACTCGACCTTGGACTACTCTATGAAGGAAAATGGCTAAAAGAACTTTTTGGAGAAGGACAGGATCTCTGTACAGAAGATATTAGTATTGGTGACCCTCTACCAAAGGATGAGCCGATTCTTCTCGTAATGAAGCCGTGGTGGAGCACCTGGATGCCAATACTTCAGCGCCTTGCTGAGACTGGCACAAAGTTCTATGTAATTCATCTGAGCGACGAATTTGTCTCAGATCCGATTGAGTTTTACGGATTGGCTCAGTGCCTTGGAGTTGCCCGCATGTATTGGCGGAAGGATCTTGAGAAATATGGAGAGAAGGTTACGGTAATTCCACTCGGATACCACTGGACTCGTTTCTCAGGGATGAAGAATCCTATGATGGATACTCCGCGACTGCCATTCCGTGAATTCACCTGGTCATTTGCTGGCACAGATTGGCGCGGAAGAAAGGAGGCTATGAAGGTACTTGAAGTCATTAAGCCAAATTATTTACGCTGGTTTGCAGAATGGAATGATCCTGGCATGCTATCTGAAGATGCTTATCTGAGTATGCTTCTAAATTCCAAGTTTGTTCCTATCCCTGCAGGAAATAATCATGAAACCTATCGGTTCTATGAGGCCCTCGAATGTGGATGTATTCCGATGTATATCCGCCAACCTGGTGATGAGATGTTAGTTGATAAGCATTTTAAGGCATGGCTTCCGATTGTCGATTTGCCATCATGGGATCATGCGGCTGCGCTTATGTTCCAACTTTCAAATAATCCTGAAGTGATGGAACAATATCGAAATGGAATTTTAGATGGATACAGGCGGTGGAAACTCGAAACCGCAACTAAGATACGGGCTACTCTCGGTATTTAGTGGAAAAAGCAAAATGGGGAGAGAGATAGAGATGGGGGTAGGAGGGAACACCCTAGTCAATACCATTCTTGAAAAACATAAACGCTACGGAGATGTTTATGTTAAGAATGATTTTTTTTGGGGAATTGGTATTGAATGTGAGTCGTATTTTGAAATGACAAAGCCTATTTCTGTGACGGATACATTTATTCGTGAGAATCATCGTCCTGAGCGGTACAGTGTTGACTATTATAAAAGTTATAAACCCGTGCTTTTGCAAAGCACACTTGAACTTCTTACCATGAAAAAACCACAGTTTTGTCTACCGCTTTTAATTAATGCACATGCAATGACAAAAACGGATAAATTCTTGGAACATGAGACACTCTATAAAAAGGGCACACCACCAAATCCTGTATTTCAAGGCAAGACACTTTTTGATTCACTCAAGAAAAAAGAACCTGCACTTTTTGAGAAACTCTATGAAACTAACTATACCTTCGATGGAGACAGTATTGAAATTATTACACAGGATTTCTACAAGACAACCGTCAAAAAAGTGTTTACGGAATTCACAGAATCACGGAAACGCTTTGAAAAGGCTATGCAGACAGTTTTTACCGAACAGTGTTTTCTTCTTGAACACGGTACGATTCAATGGGCAAAACAGAATTACGGATTGGCCATTATGGCTACAAATCAGAAAAATCTGGCGATTTTTAACAACGGAACCTACCATATTAATCTAACACTTCCCACACAGTTAAATGCTGAGGGAAAGATTGCAGACTTTCCACTCTTTGAAAAACAGCACTCTACACTGATTCGGTATATTCAATGGCTGGAGCCACTTCTTATAGGAGTCTTTGGCTCGGCTGATTGTTTAGCGGCAATTCGCCCCGATCTCTATGCTGCTGGTACACAGCGTGGTGCAATGTCGCGGTATATTGGCCTCGGTTCCTATGATACGAACAAAATGGAAAAAGGAAAGATTCTCACAGTAGAACTTGATACAGTTCGCTCAACCTGGTACACGGACTATCATAAGAACTCTGGATACGAGCCTCTTAAGACAATTGGACTTGATATCAATTTTAATAAACACTGGAATCACGGTATTGAGATTCGTTTCTTTGATTGGTTCCCCGATGGCCGACTTCTTGGACTTCTACACTTTTTAGTGTTAATAATGGATGTCAGTCTTGATGAATACAGTGCACCCGATCCATTGGAGAATAAAATCTGGAATGGATGGATGGAGCGGTCTGTTCGACTTGGTGCAGTGGCAGGTTGTACTGAAGATGAAGCAAAACTCTTGACTAAAATTCTCTGCGTGGAGTGCTTAGTGGCCCGTGATCTCAATGTAGTGTTTGCCGATCTATTTCATAAATTATCTAAGAAATGGCGCGGAAAGGGTCCTTGTTCAGCACTGTTTCTTGAAGATGAACTAAAAGCGGAACCTACCATTCCTGTTGTTGCAGCTGTAGTAGCTCCAGTCATACCTAGACGGGGTTGGTTTGATTGGGTTTGGTGGCCTTTTCGTCGATGCTAACTGAACAACAGCAGAGATAACCAAATGGGTTCGGCTTAGGCTTAGGAATTTCTCTGGGTTTTACTGCCGTATAGAGTGCAGACCACTCCTTCAATGTGTATTGATTACCCATCGAAAGATTGCACTTTGGACAGATTGGAAACAGATTATTAATATCGGTGGGACCACCCTTCGATTCAGGAACATCATGACCACATTGAAAATCAAAAACAGAGATTTTATTCTGACACCAGGTCGTTGCACACTTGGCTTCAAAGTTGCGACCATTATGCTGAATCCAGACTTGTTCCCGTAGAGCAGCAGAGATTTTAGCCTTTAAATACGGTTTTTTTCCAAATGAACTGACAAGTGAATTCATTTGAAAGCGCGTTGATCGCATTACTCTAGTATTATAAGTTTTTCTTAGACCAGGGACACTTGTGAAACCACTGTATCACAGAGTCTTTGTTTTTATAGAGATGATATCCTGCGTAGAAAGGAGGAAAGAGGAACGCAAGAGGGACTTGTAGGTACTTTTCTCGTTGTGCAGCATAAGCCATGCCTGCACCACTTACTGTGCCAAGTAGAAGATAGGATGTAGTTCCAACCTTTCGTACTGTTTGACTTACTGTTTGGACCAAATTATGCTGGAGTAGATTCGATGCCATTTCTGGGCATTAACGTAGTTTTAGTACAGAATCAAATTTATGATAAACCTATCTAAAGTCTACCATACTAGGTGTTCTAGATGGCAGATTCATTCCCCGAATACCTGAAGAGTATCCAGGCCCAACTTGCAGCCAATGCTGCACCTACTGCTGCCCCCACACCTGTACAGCAGGTACTTTCCCCACTTGTAGGTCAGATCAAGACTGCTGCGAGCCTTGTTGACAGTGTGAAGATTGATGCGAAGCCTGTAGAGTCAAAGCCTGGAAATCTCCGTTTCATGCTTGTATCGACGCACCTTCAGCAGTACACGGGCTACAGCCGTGTAAGCCACAACCTCATTCGTGAACTCACAAAGCATAAGGATATCTCAGTCACACACTATGGATTCCAGAAGTTTCCCACGGCTCCTGCGAACTATCGTCCTTACCCTGCGGATATCGATGTAATTGATGCGGCGGCCACGGAAAAGCCGGTTGCCCAGGGTTTCGGCTTTGCAGGTCTGCCTGATGCAATCCGTAAGAAGAAGCCGCATGTTGTCATGATTTATAATGATATGTCCATTGTCGCCAAGTTCCTGGAGGAGATTCGCAAGTCAGGTGTAAAGCGCGACTTCAAGATCTGGCTCTATGTTGACCAGGTCTACACATGCCAACTCCAGGGTTATATTGATATCATCAATCGTGATGCGGACCGCGTATTCGCCTTCACGTCCTTTTGGAAGAAGTGCCTCAAGGATCAGGGTGTCAACCGCCCCATTGATCTCATTCTCCACGGTTTCGACAAGCAACTCTATTTTACGCTGCCCCGTGAAATGGTTCGCAAGCAAATGGGTATTCCCAATGATGCCTTTGTCTACCTGAACTTGAATCGTAATCAGCCGCGCAAGCGCTATGATATTCTTATCATGGCGTTTGTGGAACTCCTGGTTAAGAATCCTACGAAGCAGATCTTTCTCATGTGTGTCTGCGACAAGGGTGAGAAGGGTGGCTGGTGGCTCTTTGAGATTTTCCAGCGTGAACTGAAGTTGCGTGGTGTGGCTGTAGAGATGTTTGCAAATCGTCTCATGATCAGCAGTCAGGACATGCAGTTTCGTGATGAGGAGATCAATCTCTTCTACAATGTTGCGGATGTAGGTATCAGCACGGCGGATGGTGAGGGCTGGGGCCTCTGCAGTTTTGAACAGATGGGTGTTGGTATCCCGCAGGTTGTTCCTGACATCGGTGGCTTCAAGGAGTTCTGCAAGCCGAATAACTCAGTGATGGTGAAGCCGAAGCACCGTTACTATTTGCCGATGGTCTATTCGCCCGTCGGTGGTGAGGCGGAGGCATGCGACCCGCACGATGTCTGTATCGCAATGGAGGAGTATCTCTTTGACAGCAAGAAGCTTGCGGCCCACGGTGCAGCGGCAAAGGAGATGGTCCTCAGTTATACCTGGGAGAAGGCCACTGAGCAGTTCGTCAAGCGTCTTGCGGAGACAAAGAAGGAACTCGCGGATGAGGGAGATCTTTAAAAAGCCCTTCTAGTCTAGAATGGCTGTCGCTGTATTTGATACTAAGGTCGTAGGTGAAGTGTTGTTTAACAATACACCGAAAGGATGCAGTGTCCGTGCGATCTTTACGAAACTACCACCTGGTGAGCATGGATTCCACATTCACAAAGCGGGAGATTTACGAGGAGAGGGTTGTAAAGGAGCGTGCGACCACTATCATATTGGACCGCCGCAGAATCATGGGGGGCCTCCAGGTGCCCTATCAGGGCAGAGAGGACCAGGTGGGCAGCGACACACAGGTGATCTTGGAAATATTAGTGGACACTTTGAGCGAAGTTACTATTTGGCCGGTGTTCGTGTAGAAGATTTATGGGGGCGCTCAGTAATTGTGCATGCGGACCCCGATGATTACGGTCGAGGAGGTGAAATCGATTCACATACTACAGGTCATTCGGGTGCTCGAATTGCATGTGCAATTATTGGTCGGCTGAAGGGGTGTACTTAACAAGTTTTCCTCCACCAGGCACGTGCACTTGTTGAACGGCGTTTGGCTGCTTTAGCCAAATCGGAATCTGTTGTTTTATACGTCTTTCCACATAGAAGAAAACTGTGCACACGAGCATATCCCCATTGCTGTTCAGTGGCTCCAGGACGGTGACCCGTACGCCAGGCTGCCATACCCCGATTGAAAGACTCTTTAATTTCTTTTAGGGGAACACCTGTAGCGGCGGCTTTCTGCTCCAAGGAGGTCGCCTTAGGAAAGAGTTTTCGCCACCGTTGCGTATACGAGGAACTCTTTTTTCGTGTACCGCGGTCCGTTTTGAATCCCGTATAGGCTCTCGGGTCTTGCCAATGAAATTGCTTAAAATGCGCAATCTCCTTGGCACGCTGAGTCTTTTTTCGAGTACTGAGGCCTCTGAAATATTTGGGAGGCCAGAGTTTTCCTACCATCTAGTAGATGCAGAGACAAGGTGGTGGTAGCAAGCAAGCAGGCGGTGGTTGTGGATGCGGAATGCCGCTTACAGGCGGTGGTTTAGTCTTTGCCAATGGTGGCTACCGCATGACTGCGCGCAATCGCAAGTATCTGAAGAAGTATCGTGCTGGCAAGCCGATCGGCTTCACAATGCGTGCAAGTCTGAAGGCGAAGGGTCTTATCCCCCGCACAAGCCGTAAATACCGTGGCCGAAAGGTGCTTGGACCCAAGTATAAGACTCGTAGAAATCGGCAATAAAACTCTACGAGTCCATTCTAGATGTCGGTGACGGCGCAGCAGGCCTTGGTCCAAATAGCAAAGGACAAGGAGAAGGAAAAAGAAGTCTTACTTACTCGTTCTGGATATGAAGTAAGTGAGGCTTTCCATGCGTACCAAACTGCAATTAGTGAAAGTGGTACAACGGCTATAGGCAAAGCCCTGCATTTTGCAGCGGATCTTGTCTGTAGTGGAGCCATTGATCTCTGGATGAAGGTGGCTTGGGACTATGCCATTTTTCATGTGAGTCTCGCTTCACCTCGGGTGTTTGTCTATCTGAAGAAGCGCTTTACAGAACTTCAGGTCTTAACTAAGAAGTTTCCACAAGAGCAACTCTACAAAGATGAAGAGTTCCAGACTCGCGTTGGAGAAGTGATTTTCGTTCTGAATGGATGTCCCCGACGCGCTTGTATAAAATGGCCTGCCGTTGGAACAGAGACTCATGCAGAAGGATGGCTTCAGGCTGTTCGACAGGCCCCCGATGTGGCTGCAGTGGGTCGTACATGGAAACACGAAAGTGATTTGATGCCCATGAGAATTGCAGCCAATGAAATTGTGAAAGCGTGTACCGATGGTGCAACAGAGCGAGCCTTTTTCTGGGTTCGCTGGCTTCTTGAAGAGGATAGTATTGTTCGTAAAAATAACCTTGGAACCGGACTTACAACCATGGAGCGAGGTCCAGCGACACAAACCACGAAAAAGCGCACTGATATGGGCTATTTCCTACTTGCAGTCTTTGCGGAAGTCTATAAGGACTTGGCTGCGCGAAATTTAGTCAGGATGCACGAAGAGTTTCAGTGTCTGATTGATATGTGGCGTGGTGAAGTGCCTTTGACGCAGAAAATGAAACGGGAGATTCTTGGAATATTAGTTCTGATTCTTGCAGAAGTTCCGCGTTGGAAAGTACCTGCGGCTCCCACCTTGGTCAAGGATCCAGTACAATTATCACGAGCCGTTGCGCAGACATACAAATTCTTTTCAGAAGTGCTTGTATATCCACCTGTTTCGAAGGCGGCTGTAAAGATTGGTTCAAAGAAGAAATCAACTGGACGGAAAATTACCGATGGTGAGAAGAAGCAGATGAATCTGGAAGAGCATTTAGCCAAATATGATGCGGTTGTGAATTCGTATTTGGGGATTGATTAACGGCGACGCGTCTGCTTTCCCTTACGCTGCTTTCTACGTGTTCGGCGACCACCACGACCTTTAGTCCCCCACCGTTGAAGAGCAGATTCTGCCGCAGACTCAGCATTCTTCCAGGCCTTTTTAACAGTTAGTTTATGATTTATATTCCCAAAAAACGTGTCACTTATTTTTTTTAATTCTCGCTTTATTTTATTTTTTTCTTCAGTAAGTTCACGAGTTGATTCTTCCTTCATCTCTAAATATTCTATTTGCTTCACTCTCTCTTCCATATCAGACAAGCGTTTTAGTTCTTGACGATTTGTATTTATGTTCACTTCTACAACATTTTCATCCGTCATCCTTTTATTTTAAATTGAGATTTGTTTTGAAATCTTAAAACTTGCGTTTATTTTTCCGGGTTTTGCGGTTTTTTTGTATGGATGTTGGCGGGGCCTGTGCTGCAGGAATATATAACATATTTCTTGGTACCTCTGGCATTATTGCGGCCTGCATGGCTATCTGCCGTGCTGCAGCAATATTTAACATATTTGTTGGTGGCCGTGGCATTCTTGCCTCATGCATAGCCACCCTTGCTGCTGCAATATTTAACATATTTGTTGGTGGTTGAGGAAAGCCATTATTCTGGTTACCACCCATCATTGATGTATCACGAATAGACTTCTTGCCCTTGCGATACTTTCTGTGAGTTACACGGCGACGATTACCTTGCTTCTGCATAGATATCTTATCTATATTTAACATAGTAAAAAATTTGAACCTATTCATGGAATTTAAGGTAAGTATAACAAACTATCATAGAATGTCCACACTTCCTGAAATTGTTAAGAAGTTGCGAGCGGCATCAGATGCATATTACAATGGTGATAAACCTCTGATGACAGATGATGAATATGATGAACTCAGAGATGAACTAGCAAAGCGCAGTCCGAGTCATCCTTTCTTGAAAGAGGTCGGGGCACCTGTAGGCTCTGGAGCGATTGCTCTTCCCTACATCATGGCTTCTCTCAACAAGATCAAGCCTGGAACAGGTGCTGTGGAGAATTACAAGAACAAGTCCGCAACAAAGCATTGGATTCTGAGCGAGAAACTTGATGGCATCTCTGCACTCTGGTATGAGGGGCGTCTCTATCTGCGTGGAGATGGGCAGATGGGTGTCGAGGTCACGAAGTTTGCTCCGCACATTCAGGGCCTGCGAATCTGCGAGTTCCCTGTTCGCGGAGAACTTGTTGTAGCCCGTGCAGAGCCGTGTGTGGCAGGAACCCTGGCGAGGTCTTGGGTGAATGGCCAACTCCACCAGAAAGAGCCACAGGCGGAGATTCGGGTGGTTCGTTTCGTGGCCTATGAGATTATTGGAGAGGGAAAGCCTTCTGAGCAGTTCCGAGGTCTGAAGGAGGCCGGCTTTGAAGTGCCTTGGAATATCGCCGTTGGTGAGGCCGAATTTACAGAGGAGTGTTTGGCGAGTTTTCTGAGGCTGCGCCGTGAGAAGTCAGTCTACGATACAGATGGCATTGTCGTGGCTGAAAATGTAGTGAGTCCTATTGCGCGCGTCGTCAAGAACCCAACGAACAAGATGGCTTTCAAGATGGTGATTGCAGATCAGTGTGCGGAGACAACAATTGTAGAGGTTGAATGGAATGCGAGCGCACAGGGTTATCTGATTCCGCGTCTGCAGATTGAACCTGTAGTAGTTGGCAGTGCTCGCATTGAGTTCGTTACGGCACACAATGCAAAGTTCGTCGTCGACAATAAACTCGCTCCTGGGGCCCGTATTGTTATTCGGCGTAGTGGAGATGTAATTCCTGCAGTCGACCGCGTTGTGACAGCGGCAGCCACGCCAAAGATGCCTAATGGTTCAGAGGGATCTCAGTGGAAGTGGGATGCGAATGCGACGCATCTTGTACAGATTGTGGCTGCAGGCTCAGTGGTTAGTACAGAGGTCCTCAAGGCGCAACTTGTACACTTTGCAAAGACCATGGAGATTGTCGGCATGGGTCCAGGCGTCGTGGCAAAGTTGGTTGATGCGGGCGTCGACTCCGTTCGCAAACTCTTTGGTACAAAGTCAGCAGATCTGGTCCGCATCCTGGGTAAGACACTTGGTCCTAAGATTGAGGCCGAATTGGAAGCCATCTCGGGTCGTGCCACTGAGATCCAATTGATGGTGGCGAGTTCTCGTATGCCCCGACTCATTGGTGATACGAAACTGAAGGTTCTCTTTGACCTGAAGGCAGATCCTCGGCAGTGGAACGCACTTCCGGCTCCTCAGGGCTGGTCTGCTGACAAGTTGGCCGAGTTGATTACTGTTCTTCCTGCCTATGAGGCCTGGCGCCGCAGCGAGACTCCGCACATTCCGTACCCGATTCTGCCTGCAGTTGCTCCCGTAGCAGTTGCACCTGTAGTAGCCAAGGGCACTGTCTGCTTCACAGGTGTTCGCTCGAAGGAACTTGAGTCAGAACTCGAGGCAGCCGGTTGGAAGAGTGTCAGTTCAGTCAGTGGCAAACTCGGAGTTCTGATTGTAGCCGATACAGAGGGTGCAGAGACCAGTGAAAAGGCAAAGAAGGCACGCGATCTAGGAGTCCGTATTCTTAAGATTTCTTCCGTCAAAAAGGAACTCGGCTTAGTCTAGAAATGGCCAGTGTACTAGGCTCCATTGGAGCCGTCTTTCAAAATATTTTTTCACTCTTTTCTGGAATGGGCGGCTATTTTCCGCCTGGTACTTGGATAGTGCTACTTGTAATGCTTGTTGTTGGAATTATTGTAGGAATCTCTCTCTATGTATCAAATCAACCCACAACACAGTCGACACTTGAGAAGCAACTAACTCTCTATCGGGCACCCTATGATTCAATAACTACATCACGAAAGGGGGTTGATGATTATCTGGCTCAGCCAGAAGTTCAAGCCTCGAAGAGCAATTGGGTTCTCCTCAACTTTGCACCGCTTACACTCATGAATGCTGGATATGCAGGACCATATCTAAATGGCGTCTATGATCCGCAGACAATTCGCCAAGCACTCGATCTCGGATTCCGCACCTTCAAGTTCCATATTGACTTCTATACAGGACCTAATAAGAAGGACTTTGGAGCCGTAGCAGGTGAACCGTGCCTTCTTCACAGAGATGATAGTGGTGTAATCCGTTCCCTAAATGCTGGAAAGTTGCTTGAGATGACAACCGCCCTTGATGAACAAGCCTTTTCACCGAGTCTTCCTACAGGCAATGATCCATTGATAATTATCTTGGATTTCAAGAATACTCCCGACCCCATTAAAACACCTGAAGTCTACAAGAGTTTTCTATCAACAGTTAGCAAACAGATACAGCCTCTGCGTAGACGACTCCTAACACAATTAGGAGAGAGTTATTTTAATAATCTCCAAAATCAGAATTTACTCTTTACGCAGAATTTTCAAAGCCTGAAGGGCAAGACACTTATCTTTACAAATGTCGATACAATCCCCTTTACAAAGAGCAGCACCGCTCCTTCCGTAACGGATAATCTTCGCCAGATGATCCATGCCCAGATTTTCATGATGGATGGTGCGAGTGGATTAAATCTTGCACTACCTGATACTGTAACACAAGCCGCACCAAGCGGCACACAAATGGCCATTGGAAAACAGATTCCCAACTATTATCTACTTACACCTGAACCTCAAAAACTGGCGATGCAAAATAAGACAAATAACACCTATGCACTTGTAGATTCTGGTTCACAAAATCTTTCAGATGCTGATCAATATAAATTAATGACAACCTATGGAGTTCAGATACTTCCCTTTTTTCTCTATAATACATCGGCAGAGACACTTTCTATGTTCAAAGGATGGGGTTCCTACAGCTGGAAACTGAAGCCTGCGGAACTACAGTACATTGTAGTCAAGACAGTTCCTCCTGCAAAACTCAATCAGGCTGCAAATGCTCAAGGAGGCAATATAAGTCCGCCCGCGCTTCAATTATAAAAAGAAGGGGCCATAAATAGATGGAGGAGTTGCATCAGTATGCACCCGAAAGTAAACTCCTTGAAAAATCGATCTTTAAAAAACAGATAGAAGATTTAAAAGCGGCTGCGGATGAGGCCGCCAAAAAAATAGACTACGATACCGCACACGATGAAGAGATTCGCAAGGCAATTTCTGTTGTGGAGACATTTCTACGAAAGTCAAAACGAGTCTGTTATGGCGGCCAGGCTATTAATACATACATGCCTGAAACTCTGAAGTTTTATAATGAAGAGTATGACCTTCCAGATTACGACTTCTTTACACCTTTTGCTGACCGCGATGTGATTGATTTAGTATCATTGCTTCAGAAGGCCGGCTTTACCGAAGTGAATGAGCGCATAGGTATTCACAAAGGGACTCGCAAAATCCTTGTTAACTTTATTCCAATTGCGGACATCACGGAGGTTGAATCAGGTCTCTACCGCACCTTCCTGAGGCGCTCTACGCAAAAAAATGGCATTCATTATGTAGATCCTGATGTACTTCGTATGAATATGTATCTTGAACTCAGTCGTCCTGCAGGTCAAGTGGGTCGCTGGGAGAAGGTTTTTGAGCGTCTTCTTTTATTGAACCTTGCGCAGCCCATGGACACCTGTAGTGGAAAAACGATTAAAGAGAAAAAGATAGAACCCTACATTCGGAAAAAGATTCTGAATTATGTTATCGAACAGAAACGTGTTCTTGCAGGTGCAGAACTTGGATTTATTTATAGGGCTTCTGCACAAGAGAGGCTTCCCGAGATGAATTGGATTCTAGAATCTGGAGGTGCAATTATCTTTTTTTCGTCCGATATCTACAAAGATGCAGAAAAAATACAGACTCTACTTGGACATAAAAAGACGAATCGTCAAACGGAGCGAGGTGTAGAAGATTTTCTTCCTCGACGCGTCTTAATTAAAAAGGGTGGCCAGACAGTCATCATGATTATTGAAGAGATGGCGTGTAATGCATTTAATGAACTTGAAATGGGAGGCCGCACTCTACGAATTGCGAGTTTAGATACACTTGTCTATCTCTATATTTTACTAGGAATCTTTACAAAAGATGACGATAAAATTGGGGTTCCACTTCTATGTCTTGCGCAGCGACTGGTTGAATTGGAAAATAAGATTCGTATTTCACCCACGCACACATTTCCTCTCTTTTCAATTAAATGCTCTGGACATCAAAAGACATATCCGTCCTTGCTTCGTGAAAAGGTGGCACGAATTGAAGCCCAGAAGAAAAGATCGGCTACGCGAAGTAGAAAAGTTGAAAGGAAGCGTTCTGGAACACGTAAGGCAAAACATGTCCGAATTTGATAGTATACTTGATGATTGGCATCTCTTAAAAGGCACTGGACTGAAGTCTCGTAAGCAGGTTGGAAGTCTAGTACGAACTACCTATGCACCAAAGCATAGTGTAGCGGATGAAAAATCACCTCTTTGGTGGCGCAAAGAAGCGCTACGAAACAAGTGGTTAGGGGTTATCATAGATTCGTGTCCATATGATGGAAGTGCAATGCTAGGTCTCTGTAGTGTTCCAGGAATTACCTATGTAACTCATATTCCAAATCTACGCCACCGTGAACGACTTGAATTGGCCAGTCGTGTCTTTAATCTGAAGGTAAAGTTCTGTGAATCTATGGAGGAACTTCTCAGTAGTAAGGGATTTCTGATACGATGAAAAAGTCATTATTCAACTAGAAGGCAATGAAGGCCATCATAGCAACAGGACTCCTAGCACTTGGATTTAGTATAGTTCTTCTACTGCTGATACGCTATATCCGCAGCGAAGAGGGGTTTGCTGATAAACCTGTAGCGATCTATGACTTTGGAAAATTCTTTGCTCCCTTTGAACTCGAGGCCATCTGTCCAGTCTGGGACACAGTCTATACAAACTTCAAAGGCGGATATAAAACTGACGATAAAGGTCAGCAACTGCCTGAAGATCTTGTAACCAAGGCCGCCAATGCAGCCATTGCAAAGGCTCTCCCCAAAGGAGTCTTTCCGTGCCCTTTTGCATTTCCGAAGGGAAAGGACCTTGATACGGTTCTTGGCTGGTTAACCAAACAGAATAAGAATTTATTACTCCAGGCTCATATGACACTTGTCTTCTGTAAGACACAACTTGAGTCAACACTAGCGACTGCACGTAAATCAATTGATGATATGACAAATGGGCGAAGCCGTGATGGATTCATAGATATGTTTCTCACTCAGTGTTCAGCCGAAGAACTTCTTGCACGTGCAAATGTACCTTTGCAGTGTGTGGATCCTTCCGTGGAACTCGGAACAGAGTCTACCCAAATCAAAGCACAGGACCCGGCAGCCACAGCGGAGGTCACGAAGAAGAAGATTGAAATTACAAAGCGGCTCACAGACATGTGGTCCACCTATTCGGCTGCTGTTCCTCAAGTTCAACGTATTAACTTTGCAGAGACGATTCAACACTGTAAAGATATACTAGCAGAACTTGCTTCAATCAAAAAGAAACTTGAGTCAGGTGAAACAAGTTTTTAAAGTAGAGGCATGTCGCGGGTCTATTCAAAGACACCAAGTGGCGGGGACATTGCAAGCAGTGTAACAAATAAGGTACTTCTTGCTTCGCAGCGCTGTGCAGTAGTTGCCGCAGTGGCAAAGGCGCGATGGAATCCTCCGTGCGCCAGTTGCAAGCCTGCAGTCTATACAAGTACTGGTGGAAACAGTAGTTCTGCCTTGCTTCAACAAGAAATGGATAACTCTGCTACAATAAACTCAACGCAGGCAAATCAGATTGCAAATCAACAACTCCGAGGCACGACAGGAACAAACTATGCGCTCTATCTTCAACAACAGACACTACTCAACTATGCCCCGGTTACAAACCCTGATCGCAGATTCTTGGCCTATCAAGGAAACTTTATTCCTACTCCGTGTCCACCCACACCAACAGAGCAAATTAATGCTGGACAACCGCGTCCCCCAACAAATTGCCAACTTGCTGAGTTACCTCGATACCTTCGACCAACCACATAAAATAGTTTGCTACGGTAGAAAATGCCGACTGGTGTATATGATGCATCCCTAATCACGAATCGCAACCGTAATCGTGCCCTCTCTTCGTATAAGAATAGTCTTGTAACTGCAAACACGACGGGCAATCCAGTTACTCCTCAACAGAAGGGTGCACCGATTGCGATTGTAAACACGGAGGCAAATCTTGGATGCGCTACGTGCACATCTGTAGAGACCTATGCTGGTTCAAATGCGAGTGTCCTCCCTGCCTACACGCAGGTTATTGGCTCTACGCCTTCATAGGCGCCAAGTCTTCAAATTGTCCATATCGAGACGGGTGCATGGCTCTCGCAATTAATTCTTCCTTTACGCGCGCGGTTTTTAACCATGCACGCAAGGTTTTCTTCAGACGATACCGTCGCCAGACTCGTTTAATTAAATTGGAAGTCAGATGATATGTAATGTTAGACCAGTTATGAGATTCATCTACGCTTCTTGCCCATATATGCTCAGGAATACTAATTTGAACTTCAATAACTGAAAACGTCAATTGATTATTGGTTAACTGAACATATGTAAGAGGAGTTTTACGTTTTTTAAATATAATAGTCTTCACTTTATTGTAGCCAATTGTGAGAACCTGTAGATTATTTGGTAAACTAGGAACCACTTCAATTTGATTATACTGTAAATGAAGTTGTTCCAGAGACTCAGGAAGATTTGATGGAAATTGTGTCAGGCGATTATTGGAGAGATTCAGACTTCGTAGGCGCATGCCCCAATCAAAGGGAAGGCCTATTGAATGAATGTGATTAGTATGTGCTTCAAGCACTTCAAGATGAATACGCCTGGGAAGTTTATTAAGAAGTGTAAAATTTATGATGAGTTCTTTGAGAGTTGGAGGTAAAGTATGAATCTGCAGAATATTTGTGTGACGTACAGAGAGTTTTTCAAGTGTATTTGGAAGTCCTTCTGGAAGTGCTCGAATGCAGTTGTTATCAAGCATAAGTTTCCGTAGAGATTGTGGCCAATGAATTCCTTCAAGATTATAGATATTATTTGAGTCCAGTAAAAGTTCTTCAATGGAATCTGGAAGTACAAATGGAATTCCATCATCCGCAAGATAATTATTTCCGAGATCAAGATATTCTAGATTTGGAGGAAGATATTCTGTAAAAAAGGCTGCAATGGAATTGCCAGAAAAACTTAGTCGTGTTGCTTGACTTCGAGATAAATCCGGCTGTGTTTGAAGATTACAGTTCTTCAATTGAAGAACACTCATACAAAAAAAGAGTGGGTCGTATTTAGACCTAAATAGTTTTATTCTTTTCTTTCTTTTTTTAAATTTACTTAGTTATTGGATTGTTAATTTTTGGTTATTTGTAGGTATTTACTTCTTCACAACCTTGACAACCTTCTTCGTCGTGACAACAGTCTTCTTGGGTACAGCAATCGGCTCTACCTCATCACCCTCCTCCTCCTGCGTTACTGCAGCCAGAACACTAGGGGCCTTGGCAGCCACGGGAGCAGGTGCATCAAAGGCATCATCGTCATCAACCTCCTCCTGAACAGGCGCAGGAGTAGGTGCAGCACGACGGGGTGCAGGTGCAGATACCGCATGGCTCTCACCCTCATCTGCAAAGGCAAAGCCACGGATGGAGTCAGGGAGCTTGTCTACACGAAGCTGGATGCCCTTCCAGGAAAGACCAAACTTGCTACCTGCAAACCAGACACTTGTGCACTGGATAAGGGCCGTGATCTGAGCACCCTTTACAAGGAGTTCCTCAAGCGTAGTCTCCTCGTAGTTGTACGCCTGCTTGTTCTGGTCATAGGCTACAATGTCAAAGACATCGGATCCCTGCTTCTTGCGCAGGTTGAGCTTGAAACTCGGAGGATACGGCTTCGGGTTGCCATTGGCATCCTTGGAGACACGAACTAGTGGCGTGTAGAAGGCCTTGACAACATCCTCGCTGAGCTTTGACTTGAACCAGGCCTGGGAGTTTTCAACACCCTTCTTGACCATGAACTCGTCAAGCTTCATGAGAACATCATAGAAGGCCCGGACCTTTGCATCCTTGCCCTCCTCATAGCCACGGAAGGAGAGATCAACACTGTACTTAACAGGCCCAGCCTTGTCAAATACATTCATACCATAAGGAAGGCTCATTGACGCTGTCTGCATGACTAGAGGGCGCCCAGAGTAACTAAGATACGACATCTTAGCACCGCTATCCATAAGCTTAATCGGAGAGAAAGTGATGTTGGAAGTAGAGAAATCAGTTGACTGAATGATAGTGGATGACATTTGGAATATATATGGCTCTGAAAACTAAATATAGGAAAAGGATGAATCAAATTTTTTGCCGCGCCCTTTCCGAATTTTTTTTACCCCTTCAACTTTTAATGAAGAGGATTCAAAGCATTACGGTCGACTCCACGGCTGCTGTTACTCATCTTTGCACCCTTGGTAGTAATTATAAGACAGATAAGAGCCCCTACAATGATGCTGGACACAGACATCCCTATACGGCAGTCTATAGTCTCTTCCTATCTCGATTCCGATTTCAGCCCGTACGATTTGTAGAGATTGGAATTGCAGGAGGTAACTCAATACTCTTATGGCGCACCTATTTTACCCACAAAGATACTCATATCTTTGGATTTGACCGTGATAAGAATTTCATCCAGAATACACTTAATTACGGACTTCCTGGAGTGTCTGTAGGCGAAATGGATGTCTATGAAGAGGAGTCTATTCGTAAGGGGTTTGAGGCAACAGGTGGATATCTAGATGTAATTCTAGATGACTCTTCACATGGAATTACGGACCAGATTCGCATTATCAAGCAGGCTATTCCCTTTCTAAAACCTGGTGGCCTGATTATCATTGAAGATATTTTTCGTGATACTCCCGAAGAGAAATATGAAGAGGGACTTGCCGATGTATTGGACCTGTTTTCCATGGCCATGTTTGTAGTGACCGAGCATGAGCGTCGCTATTCACCTGGATGGAACAATGATAAACTTCTCTTTCTTGTTAAAAAGTAGGGCTCCTGTAGAATGAACGCAGGTGAACTAACACGCTTAAGACAAAAGGCTGCCATTCGCTATATTGCTCGCACGAATGTCACGGATTCCTCGCTTCTGACTTGGAAGAAGCAGGTAGGCCCTACCTATGCCGATTCAGGAACTCCGCCTGTAGTGGCAAATCGTGGAATCAATGCTGGAACAGGTGTTATGGAGTTTGCTAATGGTAACTCAAGTGATCTTCCTCGTGGAAATGCATTATTTGATTCAAATGGAACTCTGAACTTTGCAACCGGTAAGGGTGTGAATGGAGAGAGTCTTCGCACTATCTTTACTGCCGCTGGATGTGCTGTGTCAAGTGACCCAGATCCTGCGACAAATCCCAATGGTATAACATTACCATGTTTTACCTATGAGACGCGCCAGAGATATCAAATTGTGAGCACAAATGGTGTGGTCTTAGATAATAATACCTTCCTATCCAATATAAATCTCTGTGGGCCGCCTTCAGGCTATTTCCCTACGCCTGCACAGACATATGGTCCCAGTTCAAATCCTACTTACTATAAAAATATCTATGGCGGCGGTAATGTCTTTCCTCGTACAGGTTTCCAGGACCAACTCAAGGATAGTTTCCCATCGAATTAATCGTGACCTAGACTCTCTAAAACCCAAGGATATGCATCCGCGGCTCCTTCACTCACTTGTACTAAGCCCATCACTACGTATAGTGCTCCTAGCCCTCGCAGTGATTTGCTCGTACCCCGTGTAACTAGACTGTGAATTAGATTCAGATTCTTCTTTTTCCACCACTTCATATCCTGGTGACCACGATTTGTATCTTCAGGTATATGATGAAAAAGGCGTGTGTTTGCAAGAGAGTAGCCAGGGCAAATCTCCTCTTTTTCATCTGCACTCAGCCCAAGGCGCCAGGTCCAGAGTTGGTAGAGTGCTCTGTAGAAACTTCGATGATTTTTGAGTGATAACTCATGAAACCAATTTGTATTAAGCAGATATCCCATGGCTTCGATTTTCATAAAGACATCGAGGACACGCTGATTCCAGATCTGTTCTGGAGTAAGCACTTCATCATACACATAGAGAAGTGGGTATTCTTTTGATCTGAGCCATTCCACGCGCTTTCGAAACATAGCGAGAGCAGACTCTGGTAGGGGCTCACGTGTATAGGGGTTTTGTAGAACCTGGCCCTGTGATGTAAGATGCACAAGAGAGCGAATATCAAAGGCCCATCCATTTTTTTGCGCATCCGCATAGGAGAAGAAGAAGACTTGTGGTATGGAAGATACTGACTCCATGGAATAGACTTCAGTTGTATTATTTAGCATATCTTTGAGATGTACAAAGAGACCTTGTGTGCGGCGACGTTTATTGGATATGAGGAGCCTCCACCAACGCTGAATTTTGCCAACGAGTAATGCATTTGAGCGCGTATATATGATTCTTTGATCATTCTTTCTACGATCAAAAAAACGTATGGGGCGCTTAGAATGGCGTTGGCAAAAGTCACCCTGAGACGCATTAGAAGGGCATTGTGCATCTGGATGATTACGACTCTTGATACTTGCACAGCGGCGAAACTGGAGACCCTCCATATCCTGCTTAGCCGGAAGTTTGGTTTCCGTAAGAGCAAAAAATGGGAAAAGTTCTTGAAATGGAAGTTTATTGACGAAAAACGAGTCAACTTCAAAAAAAAAAGAGCATTTTTTGATTTCGAAGGGAAATTTAAGGAAAAAAGTGAATGCGAATATAAAAATTTGAGCGGGACTACTCATGAAAAAAATAGTAGTGCGTAAAATGTCTTCTAATTCTTCCACCGGTACTAGTACAATGAATTCCACCCCCGCTACCACTAAGGTTGCGACGAAGCGTGTTGCTAAGAAGGAGACGGTTGAGGTCGCGGTTGTGCCGGCCCCCGTTGCCGCCCCTGCCCCTGCGCCGGTTGAGGCGAAGAAGGTTGTTGCCAAGAAGGCGGCGGCCAAGGCTGAGCCGGTTGCGGCTGCCCCTGTTGTTGCGGCGCCGGCTGTAGTCGTGGCGTCTGCCGTTGTGCCGGCTGAGGCGGCTGTTGAGGAGCCGGTCCAGACGGTCGGTGACGAGATCCGTGGCATGGTCGGTTCCCTCAACGGCCTTCGCGAGACGATCTCCACGCTGCACGCCCAGCTCAAGAAGCTCGAGAAGCGTGTTGCCCGTGAGATCAAGGATGCCCGCAAGCGCAAGCGCCGCACCACGCCCCAGCTCGATGAGAATGGTGCCGCGAAGCCTGCTCGCCTCAGCATCTTCGAGATCCCCACCAAGCTCAGCGATGACCTCTGCGTCTTCCTCGGCAAGCCCAAGGGCAGCGAGATGAGCCGCTCCAATGTCACCAAGGCGGTGACGACCTACATCAAGGAGAAGGGCCTCAAGAACAAGCACGACATCAAGCCTGATGCCCCGCTCAAGAAGCTGCTTGGCGTTGCGGACACGGAGGGCCTGACCTACTTCAACCTCCAGCGCTACCTCAACAAGCACTATGTCAAGGTGCCGAAGGTTGAGGCCCCGAAGGCGTAAATTTGCCAAGGGTAACCAATAGAAAATAAAAAATAAAAGAAAAAATGCATAAAATTCTAAAAGAGACGAAAAAAATTGGAAAAAGATAAAAGAGTTATAAAAAAAATATTTTATTTTAGTAGAATGCCTCCATTCAATTTAAATAAATTTAGAGAGAATGCACGGGCTACACTAAGAGCCTGGCATCCTCCACCTCCTGGATTATCTCTTCCTCAACCTCCGCCACAGGTAATAGAAGAAAATGCAAATGCTGGTAATAATATACTTGCAGCAATTAATCTAGAGAGGCGGACTGGACTTCCAGCGGCTGCCGAGCCTTTTGTACCTGCGCCTGCGGCTGCGGCCGCACTGGCACTCAATCCGAATGCTCAGGCGTTTGTACCTGCGGCTGCGGCGGGACTCAATCCGAATGCTCAGGCTTTTGTACCCGCGGCTGCGGCGGGACTCAATCCGAATGCAGAAGCGTTTGTACCTGCGGCTGCGGCGGGACTCAATCCAAATGCAGAGGCATTTGTACCTGCAGTGAATCCGAATGCTGGAGGTAAACGTAGACGCTATAGAAAGAGTCGTAAGACTCGTAAGGCTCGGAAAACTCGCAAGACTAAGAAGAGTCGTCGTACGTATAAGTAAATAACAAAGTCTAACAAGACAAACTGGTCGATTAGCTCAATTGGTAGAGCATGCGGCTGTTAACCGCAAGGTAGAGGGATCGTAACCCTCATTGACCGACTTCATTTCTTTTTTTGATTTGTTTTCCAACGCAAAAAGAGAGATGTGGGGTATAGTTCTTGGAATTCTTCTGGGAGTCGTACTCACTTTACTTTTTATAAATCTAATTCGTACTCGAATGCAGCCACAGGTTATTATACAAGAAGTTCCTGTAAATCAATATGCATATTCTCCGTATTTTTGGGGTTTAGGAGGCTACGGTTCAGGTGGATATAGTGGTGGCATTGCACACCGTGGTGGCGGTCATGGAGGTGGCCATGGTGGAGGTGGACACGGAGGACGCTAAGCGTACCGCTATTAGGCTTTCAGCCGTCAAAGATACGGAATCACCCACTTCTTGAGTCTCTTCATTTCAAGAATCTTAAAATTCGCTACACGGTGATTGTAGTGAAGTAAGAAGGCTCCAGGGTGGTCCTGAATAGTATTAATATACGCTCCATTCGGATAGAGTTCACGCGGTAGAGTCTTATACGGAACCTTTTTTGCCTGAAGTTGCTTATTCACCCAGACTTGATCGTCGCGAACTTCGCCCCATGCCTGAGAATTTGAAGTATCGAAGACCCCTTGGTCATGACCATGTGCCCATGCAATAAGTCCAGTACAACAGTTTGTACATCCTGTGAGGGTACAGGGTCCAGTCTCCTTCTGGTCACATTGAAAGAGTAGAACTTCAGGTTCAGCATCAAGCCTCGCAGTCAAGTCAGGAAGAAAATCATTAAAAAGGGTTATGTCTCCATCCATGTAGACACAACGCTTTACAGCAGCATTCTGTGCAAAGATTTGTGCAATTTCCAGTTTAATTAGATTATACCGTTGGAACTGCGGGCTCCCCCATCGACTAATTGCAGTCTCTTGTGTCCGCTGCGCCTTCGTATACAAAATCACAGCGTGCCCTTCATTGCGAAAAAAGGTGAAACTCTCACGATCCGCTGCGACCACTAGTAACTTCCAAGGACACTTGGCTTGCTCAATTGTTTTGATAAGATTCAGGGTCAAGTATTTATAACCATTTGTAGTCATTGTCCAGACCAGTGTCTCTTTATAGAGATACGGGTCAGGATTCATTGCCTGCTCTTCAAAGGGTTTGTTTAAATCATTATAGTTCAAGCGCAGGTGCAGTGAGACGGCTTGAAGTCACACGAGAAATACCACGACTCATTGGAACATGAAGTCCAAGGCGCTGATAGGCGTGTTCACGACCAAGTGTATATCTCCATGCAAAATCATCAGGCTTTGAGACATTGTAGAATGCTCTTAATACCCTGTGCTGCGCACTCATCCAGCGGATCTGTTTCTTCATAAGTGCTAATGCTCTTTCAAGATTACCTTCTGAAGCCAGAGCAACTAGCACCCATTCTGCCCATGACTCTGTTTCTGCCTCCATATGAGGCAGCGAGGATAACCTATCCGAGCATGCTCCATGAAAGAGTTCATGAAGTAACACACGTGTGCATTCCTCCTCCCTGTAGATAATAATACGATCCTGCTTACAAGGAATTGTATATCCACCATTTACATGCTCTGGACCCACAGATTGTCCTGGAGCAGGCAAAGTTCTTGGTATAGGTGCCGCAAATAAACCTACACGCCAGCCTGTTGCCCCATGACCATATAACTGAAAAATACGCCCCCAGGTTTTCCAGATATCAGGACACGGCCTGTTCGCTTCATGAAGAATAATCACCTTGGCTGATCCACATGTTTTACAGACGAGTCGCACAGTACCCGCACGATAGCCTTCCCAGAGACGCCTCCGCAGTCTAAGTTTATCATACGGGCTTTCTTCTTCCGCCTCGTGCTTTAGCCACTCCAGGTCTTCCTGTTGCGGCGGCTCCTGTATCCACTGCAGCGGTGGCTCCTTGAGTTGCAGTCGTACTGTTTCCACTAGTTCCCGCAGGAGCGGTGGTACTCTGAGGCCTTGCATCCTCCTCTGATAAGGCTCCAGAAAGTGCTTCACGCATACGGATAAATGTACTCTCCCATGCCATCGGAATGCGATAACTAGGAATAGTCTGGCCTGCTGCAGAGCCCTCCTGCTTTGCCAGTATTCTGAGTGCCTCGAGGCGATGGGGCTCCGATAAAGGAAGTCGTAGACATGAGATCATCAAATGGTGAAGACACTCAATCCATCGAATGTTTCGAATGAGGCACTCATAGATGAAGGTACGGATACCTGCCACTTCATCGAGAGTCGGTTTTGTTGGCCGAGCAAGTCGTCGCACTGCCTGGTCAAAGAGTGTTTGTGGGTCAAAGAGAGCAGAGGGATTACCACCTGCAATCTGAATCCGCTCCTTAATTTTTTCATAGGCGCGATCAGGTCCGCCTACGCCAATTTCCCTGAAGTGATGTGCAATACGAATCGGAAGAGGGTGCTCCGAAGTACACCAAATACTAATATCAGATCCATCCTGCTCTAGAAGACTCTGTAGAATGACACATGATTCTGTGCTAAGTAGATGAGCATGATAAAAGACAAGAATGCGCTTCTCCGCCTGCTCCCTTCCAGAGAGTACATGAGACCCCTTTCCGAGACGCTCAAGAATTGGCTTCAGAATATGACGATCCTGTAGACTCATTCGGGAGACATCAAAACCAAAATGGATCATAGAGGTTTCAAATGGAATCTGGTCCTTGGATGCGATTGTCGTCACTTCATCATCCTCGCCTCCGTCATCCTCCTTTGGTTTCTCGAGACTCCAGAGTTTTGTAATAATTTTTAGAACCACTCCACGGGCCGCAGCGCGTTTGTAAAGTTCTTGATGGATAGCGTATCGTTTTCCTGAACCAGGCGGACCTCGCCAACTTAGATGCATTTCCCTGGGTCTAAACTTGTTAAACCTTTACACCCAGAATGGAGTGGTGTGTCCCCCTACAGAAACTCGAACTCGGAAAAATAAATCATGGCGGACTCATTACACGGGTAAATCGTGAAAAGAAACCGATGGTACCACTATCATATATTGATGGACAAGTCACAATGCCTGTCCTCACAATTCTTTTACCGCACCTCTTGATTGATTCCTATAATCCTGCAAATGGTCGCCTTGAATTGGCGATGACAACGAATTGGGTTTCCAGTAAACTCACGGCAATTCAAACAAGTCTTCTTGAAGTTATTTGCGCCAGCCAATTGGCTTGGTTTGGAGCAAATAAGTTTACACGCGAAGAGGTCTATCGGCTTTTTCAACCGATGGTAGAAAATAACAAGTTGCATTTATATTGTCCGTCAACTCTTCAAGAGAAGCGAAAGGGTATGCACGGCATTCGTATATGGAAAGATGGTGCCTGGACGGAAGATGTACAACCGGGAGTCCTCGCGCGTGGTCAAATCATTCGTGTTACGCTACAAATTCAGGGCATCAGTCTTCAAATGGGTGTCACTGACACTTTTTGGACAGGTCGTGCACGCCTTCAACATCGAATTTTGGGAATTCTTATCCAGGCTCCTCGGACACCCGAATGCCTTATTCAATCTTCTGAAGAACCGATGCACTGACTGAAATGAGGGAAAGTTCCATATTGACGAAGAGCATGAACAGGGTGAAGGGTACAAAGACATCGGGGTCCGTACGGATATACATATAACTGAAAATACCGAGCATGAGAACCAGAGCAAATGTCACTCCAAAGATCACTCCCATATTCTTTTGAATGTCATTCAGATTGTCCTTGCTGCCGGCAAATTGACCGACTGCATAGATTACATATCCTAGGCCTGTAAGGATAATGGCCAACAGTATCATTTGAAAGATCTGTGTAGGCGTCATATTCACGTTCCTACTGATGTAGGTGAAAAGGATACTCTAGGGGCCGCGGCGGCAGCCTTTACACCATTTGCCGCAGAGGCAGCACTTTCTACTACTGATGAGGTGATAGCGAGTGCCGGCGCAATGAGTGAGCCAACAGTTGTTTGTGCACTGGAAAGTGTAAAGATGACAAACATTGCAAAGACAATTACAAGAATTAAGAGAGGTGTAAAAATATACGACCAAAAGCGGACCATTGAGTACGCCATCCTGTGGAGTATGACGATTTGAATCTGACACTTCAATAGGATGGTCGGGGTCAGAAAAACCAGAAGACTCAAAAAAACGAGTTCAGAATACTATAGACCGGGACCCTGTCAATGTCGACCACGTGTCGGAAAAAAGCGTCCGGCTCATGGATGTATACCTGCGTCTGAATTACAAAAAATTGCCTCAAAAGTCTTAGGATCTCAGACTACACTTCGGACTCAGATTGGGGGTGTGAGTGCAGTATCCCTTCGGAAAGAACTTGAGCAAAAGGTCGGTGTAGGCCCGATTCAAGAATACTCCTTTGTACAGGCACTGCCTATTGAGGAGTCTGAGAAGCAGCGCCTTCAGAAAGCCTATTTACGCCCTCCTCAACCTGAAGCGTGGCGTACCGACCCTGATAAGTGGCTCGATAGCACAAACATTGAGAATGTCATGAAGCAGTACGAAGAAGATATAGCCGACTTTAAGTTCCTCGGTCCCTATCCCATTGATTTTGCAGCACCCGATCCGTACAATAAGACCAAGACCAAGTGCCTTATTAGTGAAATGTGCAGTCTCGATATGGCAGGATTAAAAGCCGCTGGAAAGTCAAAAGTCGGTATTATCTATAACCTCGACCCTCACAATAAAGGAGGAAGCCACTGGGTTGGGAACTATGTTGATTTGAAGAAGAAGGTGTGCTATTATTTTGACTCATACGGCATGGAAGTTCCTGGCCAAATTGAAAAATTCATGCAGTGGCTTACACTACAGGACCCTGCAATGAAACTCGCCTACAATGCTCGTCGTTTCCAGATGAAGGATTCTGAATGTGGAATGTACAGCATGTATTTTATTATTCGAATGCTGATGGGAGAAGAGTTCCGTCCTTTCTGTCGTCGGGCACCTCGCGATGGCGAAATGTTGATGCTTCGATCATGGTTGTTTAGTACCTGAGTTCAAGATTGCCGATGATAAATCGTAGAGTCATGTAGATGTCGGCTATAAAGGAACAGTTTTTCAGCGAACGCAATGAGCAAATGTTGGACAGATTACTGTACGACCACGTTCAACGTCGCAGCGGCGCAACACTTGATGATCGCCAGAAACAGAGACTTGTGAAGACTGTAAAGCATTATATGGGTGAAGTGTACCGTGTAAATTCCAGTCAGAACATACAGTATCTAAACAAGGAGACACTTGCCGCTGTACTTCCCGACTACACAGCCTATCTGGATAGAGGACGCGAAGTTGAAATGAGCGAGAAGACAGAAGTTGAGATTGTCACCAGTTCAGATCCTCTACGCCAGGACGTTGGAACACGCTTCGCTCTCATGCAGGATTCACGCAATACTGCAAAGGCGGCCCCTCCTGCTCCGCCCGACTTTCGCATTCCGCTTGAAGAGGATAATAACTCCTCTGCAGCGAGTCTATTTGAGCAGGCCAAGAAGCAGCGTGAGGCGGAGGCTGCACGCACAGCACTTGCTGTTCAAGAGCAGATTCGCCCTCGTGAAGCCGGTGCAGTGGCCAAGCCGAGGGTGCTCGAAAATGAGATTACAACCATGACAGTGCCTCCGGATATGCGTGCCCTCTTTGGTATGCAATCAGTGGGTCGTTCACCGTATACCGCTGACCAGAGTTCTCTCGCACAGGCAAATCCGACAATTGCGGTTCCAACAGTGCGGGCAGACAGACCTGTGCTCCCCCAGGACTTCCTGCAAAAGGAGGAGGATGTACTCAACTACAAAGAAAATGAGTACAATCTCTTCTGCTACAGTGCGGATCGTGATTGGACAGTCAATACAGGTGAGAGCCGCTACAACTTCAGTGTCCTCTTCAATCCTGGAAATGTGACAACAAATAATGGCGTGCGTGCAAATACATCGACGCAAGTGAAGTTCCGCAATATTGTACGTATTGAACTGGTGAAGGCGCTTGTACCTGTAGAGGGTATTGATGTACTGATTGATAGAGGTGCTACGAGTGGACCTGCTTATTATAATCAGACAATTGTCAATACGAATGTTCTGTCTTTTCCGTATTTGATGGTGCGTGTTCCTGAACTTGATACAAACAGCATCGGTACAAATCAGAATATTGACAGTGCATTCGGACTCATTCAGTATGATGCAAACTGGATTACGGATAATACAAATGTAGTTCAGCGTGGCGGATTCCTCGGCATGATTCCAAAGTTCATGAAGTGTCAGAAGACCTATTATCCTACACCACTTGCTACTCTTCAGAAACTCTCCATTCAACTTCAACGGCCCGATGGTTCACTTGTGAGCCCGCTCCTCGATACGCTTGATATTTCTGGGTTTGTACTCTCAAATAGTATTGCAACAATTACTCCACCTACAGTCTACCCTATTCCGAATACGGGAACGGTCTATGCCAAGAATGCAGCGGCTGCTGGACTCAGTCAATATATCTGGATTCAGACAAATACATGGTTCAACACATTTATGTTTAATCAGGGAGATCGTATTCAACTGAAGAATCTAGCCTTCACATCTACATTTACTGGAAATCAAGCAGTTGCACAGGATTTCATAAGTTATCTCACTCGAACTGAAGGACATCTTCTAGTGAATATTGCATATTACAATGGATCCGCTTATATCACAGGTACAAACTCAGTAGGCTATGCAAACTATATCATTATAGATGCTCGGTACAATGATCCTACAAAGGGATATACCAGTGTGTCACCATTTGGTGGCGTTGCGAGCGACACCTTTGCTGGAACGCTATTATCTGGATCTGTTCCTGCAAATAACATAATCCAGTCAGGTCGCCTAATTAATCTCAGCCACCAGACACAGTTTGTCTTCCGTGTAATCACACGCGATATGGATGCGGCAACCCGTCTACGTCCCGATAATCTCAACTAATGAGTAGAGATGGACCCGGGTCTACTTGTACTAGGTGCCTGTGCTGTAGGCGCAACAGCGCTTTTGCGCGTCTTTAAAAAACAATCCGAGGGATTTGATGTCCCGCAAGTGGGAAACTATCCTATCACCGCGGCCCAGGGGCAGCAGATGTACAATCCTCTGTCGCTTGCAGCGGATCCTCGTATAACTGCACCTGCAATTGCAAATATGCCGGCTGATCAACAGGCTTCATATGTAGGCGCGGTGAATGCTGCACTTACACCCACGGCGACGGATACATCTGTGCCTGGAAGAATTGCCATGGTGCCTGGAACGAATACTACACCTGTCTATGTGCCTGATAGCAGTTCAATTATTGTAAAGGCAGCCTTCTGCGAGAACATGGCGATGACTGCAAATCCGTTTGGAAATGCACAATTTAAGGAACACTGTGGGGTCTGTCTATCGTCGGGTACCACAAATGCAGGCAATGCCTTTACGGGTCCAAAGGGACTCTATATCGATCCCGCTGCCAAGGCTGCAGCAATTGGCGTAATCGCGGACTCACCCGTTCCGTATACAAACACAAAGCCGACGCTAGGTACATGTACTGGAGCCACTGGAGGTGTCGGCTCGACCTATTCATTCGCGCTGACAAACGATGAACTTCAAGACTTCATGAACCGTGTCAAATGCCGACACAATAAGAATCTAGATGGAACCTGTGCCGTCTGCTTGGAGGATGGTTCCTATACATATGTGGGCGACACCAAATCGAGTCCCTTAAAAACAGTGACCTTCTTTGTCGCCGGTACTGGAACTCTGAATGTAACTCTCGCAGGCAAGGTGATTAAATTTGCAGATTCAAAGACGACCCTTGTACTTTCGAAAACTCCTGTCTCGTTTAAGGCGAAACTTGCAGAAGATTCCTTTCTGAATTTCGTAGTGCAGGGGCCCGACGAGGAGACCTCTGCTGAACTGTATGGTGTTCTTGAGGCTCCCTTAACAGGCGGTGGTGTCTTTCAATTGTCCCTCGATAAAATCCTTTTGACCGATGATATTCTTTCAGGTAAGCCGCGTCGCGGTACAGATTATCCTAGACTGACAACGCCAAATGGCACGGTCAATTGTATCAATCTGATGTCTGGATACTCAAAATCATCTATGAGTCTCTCAGGAAGCCTCCCCTTCTTTTTTACGGAAAAGTTTCCGTTCAGTAGCATCGACTGTACAAAGAGTGTTTTACAGACAAAGGCCTCGTCTGCGAGTATTTATGGAGGAGATCCGTGTTACAAGCCTGCGGGACAAGGCCCTGGTACATGGTCAACTGCGTGCCTCCAAGATCGTATCGTCAATAGTGGTTGTACAACTGCAGGCAATCTTTATAAGGATCCGTCCAGCCTACTGGGCCTCGATATGAATGGAATTATTAAGCAACTTGATACACTCAATCAGAATCAGTACTCTGATGCGGATTCATCCCTCAAGTGCAATGGAACCAATATCAGCACACCGTGCGATGCATACTTAAATTTCAATGTTAATTACACACCGAATATCTCAGCACAGTGCATTAACTATCTATATTACAACCAAGGTGCGGGAAATCAGAACATTGGACCTACCTATAGTGGACCGATTGGCACCTATTACAGTCTCGATGCAAAGGGAGATAAGATCTACTGCCTTCCTGGAGCAGGCTATGACCCTATGAAGAATGCGAATATCGTCAAGCAACTTCAGCGTGAGTCTCGCACTGGAGCGGGCACGGGTCGCATTGGTATTCCGTATGTACAGAACTTTTTCAATCAAGCCTTCCAGCGTGCTACAAATACTGGGCTTAATGCGAATCTCCCGGATGCGCAAGGTGGTCGTGCAGATAGTGTAGGACGATGCTTTGCGAATCTTGCCGCAATTCCTGCGAGTGTTACGCCTGCCGCCGATTTACCAAATGCGCGCTATGTGCGCTTGAGCAATCCATATGAATGCTTACAGATTTCTCAGATTGCCTGTTTCGATAATAAGGAAATGAACCAGTGTTTTGGAAAGCCTACGAGTTATTCGAATATCTATCGTTGGGGTGGTTCGGCAAACTTTGCTGTTGATGGCACTATGGCAAGTCGCTCCTACCCGCAGATTTTCCACTCAGCCTGCACAGGAAATGATTGGTTCATGGTGGATATGAGCGCAGTCTACCCGATTAAGAGAATTGTCTACTATAACCGTGCAGACTGTTGCAGACATCGTGCATCAGGCATGATCATTGAACTTCTTGATGCGAGCAAACAGGTTGTCTGGAGTGGTAAATTAGCAGGTAATTTACCCTCAGAATCATTATTAACTTTTGCAAAACCGTTTAATATTTAAAAATCTCTTTAGTACGCCAGTACGCACTGACATAAATAAAGAGATAGTGTAGAAAGGGAATGTTTGCCCGGTTATCCCAATATAGTGGCAGCAAAGAAGGATTTCAGGCTGCAACGGCAAGTCAGACACCACAGCAGATCTTGAATACAAATAGTGCAAACTATGCTTCCGCCATTCCGAATATGGTTGTTGCCACGACACAGGACAACTACTCATATCCGAACACAGGATATCAAGCCCAGCAGAATCAGGCAAGTAATGCAGAGTTACAAGGGGCACTTGCGAATATTGGAACTGTTGAAAATATAGGTATAAGTGGTCGCAATGCACCTATTCCGTACATTGGAGGTGTACTGACAGGTGTATCTGACCCTGTTGGAGCAAATCTCGCCCAGTGCCGCACATTCCAGGGACTTGTCGGTCTCTCCAATCTACAGGCAGCGCAACCTGCAACACCTGTAGGAAATGCCTGCGGATGGAGATATCAGGCGGGCACGGGTCCTATTCCACAGGTTGCGCAGGGTGCCTATGGAAATGAAGGTGGGCCTCTCGATACGGCAAATCCTCCCACAGATTCCACTGGGAATGGTGTAAAATACTTCAGGGACCTCAAGACGGCTGAGAAGCAGATGGTCACAGATATCTGTAAATCGGCACAGAGTTGTCAAGATATGTCTCAGATTCCTGTGAGCGCTGTAGGTGATTTCAAGAATGTCTGCGGATACTGCAAAACAAGCCAAAAAATCATACCGATTTCAATGGTGGGAGGTAGGGCGCAGCCACGCTATACAGATGTCGACAAACAGTGTGCGACTGCAGATATTATCACTGTAGCAAACGCTGCTCAGTGTCCTGCACCTCCTCCTGGGCAACCGCAGCCGCAGTACTGGAAGTGCTTCAATAGTCCTCTTGATCGCGACTGCGTAACAATGACTGCACAATGGGCGGGCTGCGCTGGTGGAACAATCACGAATGCGCTGAGTGCAGGTACAAATCCTGGAGATTTTGCCGACCAACTTCGTCAGAAGAAGTCATTCCAGACATACCAGAGCCTGGCAAATCCGGCCATAAGTGAAGATGTCATTCGCCAAGGTAACGGCACACTCTTCTCAGCCTTCATGAATTTCTACACAGTGAACCAGAAACAGTATGATGTAAATGAAAAAATATCAGTAGCTGCACGGGATTTATGCCGTCAGCCTGGTCTTTTTGATAGTTATAACTTCTGCGCTGACCTCACAGATAGTAGCAAAGATATCGGTCTGAACTGCATGCAACAGGAATTCCTGCGCCAGGGTGGTACAACTCAGGGCACCTCCTACCCTACGGCACTAAGTGCCCTCAAGGGAATGAATTGGGGTGCTTATAAGGCCAGCCTTGCAACCCTTGTAGCCGATTCACGCGCAACCGATCCGACAAAACAACGCAATGCTCTCAATCAACTGACGGGTCTGGGTCTCCAAAAGGTTCCTACAGGCCTCAGTCTAGGAGATGGAAATCAGGGTTGTGAAGTCTTCTGGTTTGACCGTCTACAGGGCGGAGTCTTAATGGGTCGTCGTCCTGTTCTCTCATCCACTGGAAGCAATATCCCTTATATTAATGTTGGAGGTGGTGAAGTGGATGGAACGGGTCTATCAGAAATGGTCGAGTTTGTAAGTTTCTGTGACTTACGTCCTGGAAGGACTCGCAATCTGATGTTCGGTGTGGTGACAGATGATGGCTTTCAGATGGCCATTAACCAGGATGTTTTCAATATCAAGAATCAGTCTATGGCCTTTGGTGCCTATTATGACCAGGGGCCGACCTGGCACCAGTCAGGTTGTTTCCCGATTGCAGCGGATTCTCAGGGTGTTCCGAATATTGTCACCTTTACATGGTTTGAATCTGGAGGTGGTGCAACCTTCACTCCGTATTACTATGATTGTGCAGGTGGACAGGGTTGGCGTAATCCCGCGATCAATGGTAATGTCGACCCTGACTGGCAGTCCATGTGCTATTTTACACAGGAAGTGGCAGCACCTTCACTCTCCTTCCAGGTCTATAATCGTCGTGGTGTCTCCCAGTTCTGCGAGAAGCGTCTCTGGAGTAGAAAACTCACTGTACAACCTGCGGCACGGGCAGAGTATACTGCAATTCGTGATAACTCGCTGCCTTCGGACTTAATGGCCATGGCCATTTCAAATGAACTCTGGAAGACGGCACAGGGTATTGCCTTCTCGGCATTCCAGGCAGTCACCCTCTGTTTCAATATAACTGCACAGAATGTTGCAGGCAATGGACTCAATTGGATGTTCCTCTGGGGGCAAAATTACGGATATGCCATCTGCTGCGATAACGGTCCCAATAACACATTTAATCTCTACTTGAAGACGTGGGGTGGAAGGAGCCAACAGAATAATTCTCAAGTCTACAATGTTCCCCAAGGCACCTGGTGTATTGCGACAATTAACCAGACACCTGCAATGTTTGGAAAGAGCATCACGGGTGTTCAATTCTTTGTTCAGACATGTGCCAATTTGTCTGCAGGTAAGATTCTTCCCTCAAATGGTGTATCAACCTTCAGCCCTGGCGGAACACTGATGAACGAATATAAGAATGATAAGACTGCCTATGGCTCAATGTATCTGTGTGGAACCAATGGACGCCCTACACAGATGACAATGCAGGTGGCATGGATCCACTGCTTTGATAACCAAGTCAGCACGACGGATCCTGCCTTCTGGAAGAAGGAGGTTCAGGGCAGTTGGCAGGGACGCTGGTTTGAATAGTGCGTCGCAAGACTTAAAATAGACTCCGCCTGACATATAGTCAGGTGAATGGAACAGATTGACAAAATCTATGTTCTTGTACACCAAGTGTATGAAAAACAGAGATATGAGCGTCTAATCGCGCATTTTGCGGCAGTTGGAATGCCCACCCATAAACTCTTTTTCGGTTCAGCGTGTTGGGGTTCAGAACTGACAAGTTCACAAGTCTTTGCTGCATGGGACCCTTTTATTCGTGCGGGGGTTCCGAATCTCTCTTGGAAATCACGGTTTCTGAGTAAGGGTGAAGTTTCACTTGTACTGAATTTCTATGCGGCTGTACGAGATGTAGTTGAACATGGATACAAAAATGTACTGATTTTTGAATCTGATGTGTATCTACGAAATGATTTTGTTCCCAGATTTGCTGATTTAATGGCTGATCTCAAAGATAAGTCCTGGGACTATGTGAGTCTTGGAGAGGGTGTGAATACACGCCCTGCAGGGTGTACACCGAGTTACTGGTCACCTACAAAAGCGTATGGTGCGCCGCACCAGTTTGTCTTTCGTTGTACGGATTCAATGCTATTTCGTGGAGAGTTTCTTGCAAAGATTGTACAGACACTTCTTCCCTTTCGTGAATGCCTAGATTGGGAACTAAATTATCAACTTGCTGCTCATCATGGAGTTGCACTCTGGGCAGATCCTCCGCTGGCAGAGCAAGGGACGGTTCGCTATCGCGATATGTCACTTCTACCGGCTTAGGAGCCGATCTTGAGACTTTTCTTGATATGGATAGGCTTGGTAGGTCGGCCTTCACTATTAATTCCTGCATCACCCACCTTCTTATCATCTCTATAGAGGTCAAATCCTGTTGTCGCATCACCTTGAATCACTGGCCTGGCTTCAAATTCTCCGTATCCTTCCACTGTAAAGAGTTTGGAAGCGGCTTGTTTAGAAGGCTCAGGCACTGCAGCAGGTGCGGCAGGTGCGGCAGGCTCTGCTGCCCTGAATTGCAGAGCCTTTGCACCTTCAATCAAGTCCTGCTCAATGACAGGGTGATAGAGATAATCTCCAATCTTACCATTCGGAATGGCCAGGCATGAACTCACATCATCGTTTTCAGTTTCATTTAGTTGGCAGTCAATAGCAGCCGTCTTCATAAGTGCCTCCATGCCACCAATAAGTTTACGCTTTTTGAAACTCACAAGATAGAGTTGTTCATCACTTGTCGTGATATACACTTGGAGTCCTTCTGTTCGCTCAGTGCCAAATGCGTCTGCCGCCTCCGCCGTTGAAATCTCATCCTTCATACGAATTGTCTCATCAATCTTCTCCTTATCCGCCTGCTTACCCATCTGTTGTTTTTTGGAAAAACATGACAAATAGGTATAAATCTCTACACTGCGATCTGCTACATCAGGGAAATCAATGTGAGAGCAGATACGGATTGCACGACCCTTGACCTGTGCAATACGAACATCATTCCAGTACGGCTCCATTAAGTGAACACGACGCACATTTCGCAGTGAAATACCTTCAGCACCTGCGGATGTAATACAGAATGTATTGCAGAGAGCACCCTTCAGAAGTAGAGTTTTTGTATCAGGCTCATCGGATGTCCAGCCATATTCATTAAGGGGTGTCTGAAGACCTGGTGGTAAATCACTAAAACGGCAATTGAAGAGCGCCAAGTTCATTCTGCGCACATCATCGGCTTCGCCACCTGTGAACTTAATATAGCGCTTTACATTTCCCTTTGGGCCGAGTTTAAGACTCTTGAGTGTGGCCTCCTTAAACTGCGCCTCCCTCGTATCGTTATTATATACAATTTCAATGGGTGTGTATCCGTTAATATCCATACATATGGAGAATATACCAATGCCCTCCATGGAGAGGAACTGACTGTACACTAAGTTTGAACCAGGCGACTCCTCCATACGCTGAAGCATGCGGGCAAACTTTGCACTGTACTTGGCGAGTTCACCGTTCAGTGAAAGTTTTCCAAAACGCTTGCCCGATTTGCTTGTCTGCTCATCCTTTCCGAAATAGCGGAGACAGGTTCTCACACGCTCGCAGTCGTTCTGGTAGTCGCCTGTATTTCCCAGACGGCACTTGTAGATATTAATAATTCTGTTCTGCTCAGGAGTCGCCTTGAAGGGCTTACCTTCCTTTTCAGCCTGCTTTTTTAGGGCTTGAATCGCCTCGTATTTGGTTTTCATTTCTCCCTCGATTGTTGTTTTAACTACAGGTGCGGCGGCAGCCACGGCAGGCTCTTCATCATCCTCCTCACCTTCAGCCTTTGCGGCCTCTTTTCTGAATTCAGCATCTTCGTCGCCAGCCTCCCCTTCATCACCTGCATCACGCTCATCACCCACGGTGAGTTGTTCGCCCACGACAGGTTCAGCAAGTTCATCTCCATCTCCAATATCCTTATCTACTGCATCAACACCTTCTACAGATAATTCTTTCTTACCGAGTTTCTTGGGGCGTGGGCGTACAATCTCTTCAAGAAAAGAAAAATTACAGGTTTGACGACTCACCATTTTGTAGGTTGTCGACTTATCAAGTTTCTCAGCTTCACCGAGCCAAGGAGCCATTTTACCCTTCGCCTGCTTTTTCTGTTTCAGTTCCTTCTTCACTTCAGCGCCCCGCACTTCCATATAGGCAGATGCTTGAAAATCACTCATCTCTACAAATTCAAGAACATCGGATGTAACCTTGGGCATGAGTTCAACCTTGGAGCCCTTGTAATAGGAGATAAGTCCAGTGAGGCGCTTGCCTAAGACAATATCAGGTCCACCCTGTTTGAGAAGACCAGCATCATTTACAAACGCCTCCCTGAAATCCTCGCTAAAAATGGGTAGGAGCGGAAGTGCGGCTAATTTAAATTCCATCTTGCGTTTATTTTTTTCAAGTGCATTCTTGAAAGCAGCGACAATTTCAACGAACGGCTTCACAGTGTCCTCACGAACAATTCCAATGAACTCCTTACCTGAAAACTTTTTCTTGGTCCCTTCAGGAAGTCCTGTAAAGAGAACTGTCAGATTTCCGCTGCCCTCGGTGAACCGAACATCGTCAATATACGGATTCTCATCTGCGACTTGTTTGATGAGTTTCTTATCGGCGATCGTATCCTGTGATCTGAAGGTTGCGCTTGCACTATTTATATACTTATGGAGGCAGTTTGCGAGAATACCGAGTTCCTGAGGAAAGTTGATAAGCGGTGTACCACTGAGGCCAATGATACGGCTATTTGTCGCATCCGTTAAGAGTCTGTAGAAGAGATATCCGCGTGAATATTTCTTCTTCTCACTATCAATATTGAGTAGTCTCCAGCGATCTGTTGTGATGGGCTCAGGTGTACGAGAGGCGGCCCAGGCTCCAACACCCTTCTGTAGGAAATACTCGAGATTGCCCTGCATCAGACGAATCAAATTGTGGATTTCATCAATGATAATTGTCTTATTATCGAAGACTTTGCCAGTCGCAAGTTCAATGAGACGTTTTGTAGTAATTCCATTATAGGAGATAAACTGTACATTGTTGTTGATTGAATCTAAGACCTGTCGCCGCACATCGGCTTGTTCTGAGGGCGCAAGAGTCTTGAAGTTGGACGGCTTTGAAAAATCGGGAATCCAGAGTTTCGCTGGCTTCTTACTTTGTAGATATTGACCAGAGAGGCCGAGTACATTGAGTGCGAAGAGTTTTGTCTCGGATGTCCACTCAAGGCCAATCCAGTGATTTTCAATACGATAGTGACGGAAGCCGCAGAAGGTCAATTCACGGATAAAGTTCTTCTGTAGGGATTTGGGGGTCATGACAATGATTTTCTTTTCGTTTTTTGCAAAGAGTGCTTCAGATGCAGCAATAGCGGAGCAGGTTTTGCCTGAGCCGAGACCATGATATACAAGGATGCCACGGTAGGGAGAGTCGCTATTCATGTATTCGCGGATAAATTTCTGGTACTGATAGACTTCGACCTCCTGTTGACCTGATGCGCCCTTCTTCAGACAGGCGTCAAAATCCGGCTCCTTGAGGGGAGGGAGTTTGAGAGACTTGAAAGTCGCTTCAATGAACTTTGAGAAGGCGCGTCGAGTGGTCGGCATATAAGCAGGCGTATCAATCTCATACTTGTCATCTGTGCGTTCACCGAGGATGGACTCTTTAAGGACTTCAAGACGATCATCTACATACTCTGCCGAGTCTTGGTTACTATTC